>Ga0181464_1000996_pt1 | contig 13708 bp, 10 predicted proteins | sample InSIn2gowninarea_FD_119074 | JGI IMG/M metagenome (GOLD analysis project Ga0181464, IMG submission 119074) | Clean room microbial communities from NASA Spacecraft Assembly Facility at Jet Propulsion Laboratory, Pasadena, California, USA -... ...
TCCAACATGCCAGTTTATTATCTCCCACAAGTGAATGCCTTCCATGACTTGATTCATCAATGTTGTGAGAATTATGATCCCAATCAAAGAGCAGTTTTGGCTCCTTCTGGCTCTGTTTTGTTCCATATCACTCCTCAAGCCATAAACCAAATGCTATACTTTCAGACAACAAAGCCGCTAGCTCCTCTTTCCATGCAACTTCTGCTGGACCAGGGTGCTAAGTTGTCCAGCTCACAGATCACAAGGATTGTTGAGTTGTTCATGCAACTAGATTGCCAGCCTTGGAAACCTCCTCCTTATCTACATGTGTGGTTTAATGAAATAGGTAAATTGCTAGTGAACATGATATCCTGCATCCTGGGATTCAATACCAGTGAGTTTGTTGATGAGACAGTCTTGGTTATACTATCTATGTTTGCTCCAGGATGGCCCCCTGCTGTCCAGTATGATTATGCCACTTTTATAGCTGACAAAATTCATGAACAATTCATGAATTTGGAGAGAGAGAGGGTATTCAAATACACCTCCTACATATATCATTTACTGTTGTACATTCAACCTCACAGTTTCCCAGTTTTCCTCAAGAAGTTAGATGCTAAGGGGAAGAGAAGGTCTGTAGTATTTTGGTCATCAGTCTTCCACCATGTCTATTACTCTCCATATACCTACTATGAGTTCATTGATCTATTCATATATCCAGCTTCTTCCTTTCTCGTGAGCTCTCATCTTCCTAGACTCTCAGATGAAATGCAGAAGATTCTCCAGCTTTCAAAGAGCTATAGCATTGGAGATTGGTATTTTTACCAAGATCACACAGTAATCAGGATTTATGGCTGTGAGCTAGCTCCATACAAACTGCCAAAGTATGTCCCCATGAGACTCTTTGCCTTGGAATACTTCCAGCAATTTGGCAATGCAGATATGATCCATTTCTATGGCAGAAGCAAAAAATCACAGCTCAAGATTAGACATCAACTGGGCCCATTCATTTTCAATAAGAGGGAGGAAGCCTGGGAAGAGGCAGACAAAATGTTAAAGGGTTACCTGCTATAAACAAGTTTTTATTGGGCACCAAATGACCCCAACCACTTTATAAGCCTTAGAAGAATCAAATACAGGCTTGCTAGTTATGACCACTGCAGTATCCCACAAATTGAACAATATGCTAACCAAAAAGAGTGGGTATTTTTTACAGCCCCTCAGCATCTTGGAGAAAGCGCCTCATCTACCATAGTCTCCCAGTAACCTGCCCAAGCAAGTGCCCAACCAGCATCTACAGAGAAAGGGAAAGAAGTGCAGTATTCAAAAGAATAAGTCCACAATTTGGAACAGCAAGAAGCAATGGCAGACCAGCCTGCTGCTACATATCAACAAGCTCAAGGGCAAGGCCCTCCTATTCAAGAAAATGCAGTTGAGATCCCAGTATTGCAGACTCTAGCTAATGAAGAAAGAACCAAGAAAAGAGATAGGTAAGAAGAAACTCCCCCAACGACTTCAACAAACCAGCCAGGAGAAAAGAGGCAGAGACTAAATCCTTTCTCTAAAGAGGAAATTCCAGAAGGACCAGCTGAAAACCCAGTTCCCCCAAGCATGGAAACATTAGCTAGCTCCTTTCAGCAGGAGCAAGAGAGACAACAAGGTGCAGAGGTGAGTTCTTCAAGACAGTAGAGCAGGCAGAGCTCTGATATCAAAAAGGTGTTCACAGAAATTAAGGCCAGAAATGAGCCAGTCAGGTATCAACTCTACAATCAGTTATTAAGAATGGCACCAACCAATCAACAAAGGCTAATGGCAGCCTATGACATTCAAGAAGGCAAAATGACTCTAAGTCATTTCAGACCTATTATGCAGCAACCTCAATTAGCTGCCGATTACATTAGGACCAATATGGAAGTTTTCGCCAAGGACATCCATCCCATGGACCAGATTGAGTTTCATAAGCAGACCAGAGAGATGGTATACTCCACCCTGGCCGACAAAACACTGATGGCCCACAGATTGCAAAATTCTTTGCATAGTACTGCTGCCCAGCTGGAATTAGAAAAAGCTTCATCGCAGGCCAAGGACAATAGAATCAAGTCTTTGGAGGAAATTATTATAGAGCTGGGGCATGATCCCAATGACCCCAAGGGCATACAAGCTTTAATTAAGAAAAAATATGAAGATATAGAAGCCCTTAGAAGACAAATCAAGCTACCAGCTACACTCCATCCTCAAACTGCAAACGTAGCGCAACAAAAAGAAGAACAGGATGTGGTAGCTCTACTCATGACCTTACACAAAAGGTTGATAGAAACATAGGGTGCCTTGGAGGCATAATTGAAGACAAAACAAGGAGAGTTGGCTTCTCAGCCAACACAGACAACTACAGCTACTGAAGTTGTGCCTCTTGTGGCTACTACAATAGTTCCTTCCATTGGCCAAACATCAGAGGCAGGCCCTTCAAGTTCAGCACCAGTTCTAGCAATGACAATAGCAGCAACAACATCAGAGCACGCAACCAGCCTAAGCATGCAAAACATGATGAAATAAATTGAGGCCCTTGAACTGCAAATGGAAAAATTGAAGGAGGCCAAAGAAAAATTGGCCAAGCTTGAGGAAAAATATGATAAATCAAAGCAAAGTGTAGCTAATAAGGCAAGAGAGGTGAAGGCTCTGGAAAAAAGAATAAGAGAATTGGAAAAGGAACTCACTCTTGACAAAACTCTAGCTAAAGTCAAGAAAATTCTATGGGCCGAGATTGGCCAAGCCATCACAGATCAATGGGAATCCATTGAGACCATTCATGAGCAAATGGATCTGATAAGTTTGGCCCAGTTCGAAAATCAAAAGGCCAGGGCATCTTTGGGAAATATGCCTGAGCTAGCGAATAGGATGATCCAAATCCTTAACACTCGTACCAGTGCCCAGCTAGTAGAAATAGGTATCAGGAATAGGACTGATACCATTTTACTAATAAAGAGGGTTTTCACCCTAAGAAATTATGTGCAAACTTTGGAAATAAAGTGCCAAGAAATGCAGGTAGAAGTCAATGAATTCATTACAAAGATCACAACATTACATAGCAGAGGACTTCCCAGTTTGGTAACCAGTGCAGGAAGGTTATTGTCACATATGTATTATGCCAAAAGGGTTAACAATTATGCCTCCAATCAGATCACAACATCCTCAAGCACCTCAGAGGAAATAGGGCCCCCATCCGGGCAGAGTCTCTATGATAAACTAGAGAATCTATTCTACATCGAGCATGAAATCAGACACCTCTTTGAAGTCCCACCAAATTATTATAAATATACTGAAACTGATGAGACTTTGACTAAAATACAAAGACATCAACTGCCTACAGAAGATTGGTGGAAAGGCACGATAGAGACATTGTTCAGATAAATAAATTTTATCTATCATTATTTTGATCAGCTACAGGTCAGCATATTTAGCCAACTCATATGCTTAGTCTAGCTGGAAAGGCAAAGAAAAACAGCAACAAGACAACAAATGGTGATGACTAAGCAACAGTGGCCAAGTACCAATGACAAGACCAAAACAATGGCATCACAGCAAAGTGGCAAAAGGTGAAGGATTCTGAATGAATGCACATTAGTCGACCGACTTATTTGGCCCAAAAAGTCAAACACCTCTAACAAAGTGGATAGCTTGCCCACTCTTTCTTTACTTTAGCATTTACTTTCTCATTTATTGTTATCTAAAGTCGGTAAAAGAAGTTATGAGCTGCATGCTCATCACCCAGATATTTTCTATCTCATTTTTGTATATATATGGCCCCGTTGAACGCATTTGGGGTTGGTGATTTTCTCTCTAAAGAGCTGCGTTGTAAATTTTCAGACTTTTAATGCAAAGAGCTGGTGGAGTTCCTGATTTATGCAATGCATGGATGTAAAATTGATGAATTGCTTGCTGCTACAGAATTCTTGTGTCGTTTTATGCAACAATAAGTTTTCCTAAACTATGTTTTTCCTTTTTTCGTTTACAGAACTTGCATATGTTACATGATCTTAGTAGTAGGGAAAAAGAATAGCTCAGGATTTGTTTAAATACACCCTAAGCTCAATCTCTGTTACTAATTATGTTTTCTTTAGAATTAGTCATGAATATGAATTTATTCATTGCTCATGTTTGCACTGATTCTCCCATTGTGAATGTTGTTTAGGAATTCTTAATTGCTCCTAGATAATATTCTCACATTTTCCCTCTGTCAGCATAGTGAAAGATCCTTAACTGTCTTCCATTGCTTGGTTTCATTCCATCACCTTTCAGATTTGAAGAATTGTTTCATGGATGCCTGTCTGGCTCTATAGTATCACTATTCTCAACAAGCACTTTCAGCAGCACATAATCATTGACTCCACTGCCCAATGGACTAAGACATTCTGAAGACTGCATACCACCTATGCTAGAAGACATCATCCAACCAAACCAAAACTCAAAACAAAACTCTGTACATCATAACTGGCCTAAAATCTCACAAAACAAAGCTAAATTATAAAGAGAGAGCCCTCTCTGATTGCAGGTAGGCTAGGACCTGTAGTCCAAAGATTGGTTTGTGGTTACCTCGGCCCTATTCCCTTAGGAGTCAAAGGGAACAACCTGAGTGATAACATCATTGGCGACTCCGCTGGGGAGAACAAATTTTTCCAATTACTGTCTACTCCTTAAAGCTATAGATGAAGTCTGAGTAACAGCCAGGAAGCCTTGGAAACTGCTTTTGCTTTGCATTTTTAGGAGTATATAAAAGCTGCTTTAGTCAATCTTCATTCTAGTTTTAAGCTCCAAACAGTTGTTCCAAAAATTTGATCAGTTTCTTTCTAAACCACAAGTATTCCTAGAAAATTCCCAAAAAACAAGTTCAAAAGTTGGCTCCAAAGAAGAAGACCCGTTACACCAGATCTAATCCAGATCCAGATCCACCAGCCGTTTTTGAAAATCCTAATTTAATTCCAAATATTCTCAGGAAGCAAGAGGAAAAAGAAGATTTTACAGATTCAAGCCTAGAAGCAATTCCCCAAAGCTATATTCCAACCCCTGCTAAAATTTCATTTCATCCTCACACCACTGCTCCAACATCTCCTAGTTCCTCATCCACATCACAAAGCACCTTCTCCACTCCTCCATCCACTGCACATACTCCTATTATCCCCACTGTTCCAGTTGTTCCATTTGTTCCTGCTCTTCCATTTATCCCAATAAATATGGCTAATAGATATGCACCTTTACAGTTACCTACAAATCCAGGGGCTATGCCTCTGGATTATCAAACCAAGATCACTTATTTTGATGGTACTAGTTCTTACACAACCCTCCAACATACCAAGAAAATGCAAGACTATTTTGAAAACTATGAGATAGATGATGATGGTGTAAGAATGAATTTTTTTTTTCAAAGTTTAACAGGAGATGTAAGGCCCTGGTTTAGAGCTCTTCCTACAAATTCTATAGGTGACCCAGAGGCCCTTTACCAAACTTTTCTTAACCGATGCGAGAAAAAGAAAGATCCACTTCACATATTATCTGAGTATGATACTATAAAAAGAGGCCCTCAAGAGGTTGTTTTAGACTACAGTGCTAGATTTAACAACCTTTACAATGCTATTCCACAAAACCTTAGACCTCCACCTGATCTAGCTTTATATAAATTCCCTGATGGATTTGATTCAGACATGGCATATCAATTGAGAGAAATAGCCCGTCAAACCTTAGCAGACATGCAAAACGTAGCTATTAGTGTGGAGGCAAACCTGATAGCTAAGCGAAATAGAGCAAGAGCTGAGAGAAGAACTACTTTTAAAGAAGAACCATCAGCGTTAGATCAAAAACTGGATGCAATCATCAGTGGCATGCACAGACTTGGAGATAGGGTAGAAACTGTCGAAAGAAAATCGTCATGGGATGGAAAACAAAGTAATACTATCAAAAACCAAAATTTTAGGAAAAACCAAAATCCAAATGTTGGAAGGGCTAGCCCAGACCAAGACATAAGACCCCCTTTCCAAGAAAACTATACCGAAGCATCAACATTTAGTGAACCAACAGAAGACACTCACATCAACTTGATGGGTTTGAATGGTGAGCAACAAGTTTTTCTAACCAAAGAAGACCAAGATGATAATGATATCAATCAATTCCAAACCAAGTCCGGAGAGTCATTTGACTTCAGAGAAGGTTATGATACAACTGTATATGAAGTTCACAAGCAATACAAGTTGAGAAGTAGGACCGTAGATGTGCCAGAACCTGTCAAAACAAAGGATACTAAGCAACCTAAGAGGATAAAAGAGAAAGACACTCTCACTGGATCCTCTGATAAAATAGGCCCAAACCCAATAGAGGTGATAGTAAAGGATGTAACAGAGATATACCCCTCAAAGAACCAGCCATTGGTATCCTCTTCCTTAAAGGAGAATTCAAACAGCACTCCTCAAAACACTTCCAAAACAGAAATACTCCAAGATAACACTGAAAATCAAGAGAAAGTCACTGAAAATGTAGTTGAAAAAGGAAGATCTGCTAGTCACAATACCAAAACCCAATCTGAGAAGCCCTTTGATTTAGAGGCATAAATTGGTAAATTGAAGATAGCTATTCCTCTCTCTGAGCTTGCTAAACATGATATATGCAGACAACAAATCAAAAGGTCGCTGCAAATGCCAGAGAATAGGGATGATGTTAATGTTGTAGATGATACACCTGAGTTACTTTTTGGTCCAGAAGTCGATGGAAAAATAATAAATGGAGGTGTTCTACCCTTTTATGTCAGTCTACATATCCATGATAAAGTGTTACACAATGCAATGTTTGATTCAGGAGCTTCACACAACCTAATGCCCAAATCTGTAATGGAGAAACTAAACTTGGATGTCACAAGACCATACAAAGACTTATTCTCATTTGATTCCAGTCAGGTCAAGTGTTTAGGCCTAATCAAAGATTTGTGTGTCTCTTTAGTCTAATACCCAAATAAAACAATCCTGATGGATGTGGTGGTAGCTGATATTCCACCTAAATATGTTATGCTGTTATCAAGATCTTGGGGAACCAAACTCCAGGGATCTTTGCAATTAGACATGTCCTATGCCACTATTGTAGTCTTTGGGCAACCAAAGAGACTGTGCAGAGAAACACTAATGAAATATGTGGTAAGTAGTGAGGAAAAGCCCCAAAACTTTCCTATTTATTCAATCCATTCTGATATGGATTCTTTCATCTTGTTTAATGATGATGGATGTCCTCCAACGGATGATAAACCTTTGGCTTTAGAACAAGAGATAAGCATAAATGAAGAATCAATTGCCCATAACCTTGAAACTATGGAAACAATTGATGCGACCAGCATACAAAACAAACCAATTGAAACAGGAAACTTAAGTCTGCCCACTCCGAAAATGACTAAAACTCCCAATACTGGCCAAGAGCAAGAAATCCTTTGGTATCTAGAGTTTGATGGCTCAGTTAATAAATTAGGAGCAGGGGCAGGAGTGTGGATCCACAATAGGCAAACCAACTATTCTGAAGGTCATGCCTATAGATTAAATTTCAAATGTACTAACAACATGGCAGAGTATGAAGCCCTCCTACTAGGTCTCAAGCTGATCAGAGTCTAGGAGCAACAAAAGTTTCAATCCTTGGAGATTCAGATCTGATTATTCAACAAATGAAAGGCAATTTTGTCACTAATGATAATAGGCTGAGAGCTTATAGAACTGCTGCCACTGAAATACTCAATACCTTCATAGATTCCCAGCTTACTAAAATTTCAAGAAGCCATAACTTACATGCGCATAGCCTAGCAACTTTTTCTAGCACTTGCAAGATGCCCTTTGAGGCCAATCACCATTTTACAGCTGAGATAAAGCACAGGCCTGCTATCCCAAACAATGTCAAAGACTAGCAAGCCTTTGAAAATGATGCACAGATAAACAATTTCTTGACATTACAGGAAGAATTTTCAGGCCTAAACATTGATAAGAATAACATGGATAATCCACAACAAGGGGTAAACAAAAATCAGCAGACCATATCAGTTGAAGCAGCTAAACAAATGTTGCACCCAACCATTTTTGACAACAAAAACATGCAAGAGCTGAAACAAATGAATTTAGAAGAAATCGCTGAAGCAGAGGTCGAAGTGATTGAATTAAAAGACTATTTTCTGCCCACTGGCCTCACTCCATTAGAAGACATTTTTGATGCAAACGATGTCCCTAGGAAACCAAAGATGCAACCTTCAAATGCTGCCATTGAAGACTGTAACATTGGAACAACAGAAAGACCCAAAATGATAAAACTATCCCAATCATTGCCACCTGATCAAAAGCCCAAGTATGTTGACCTGTTTAAAGAATTCCAAGATGTTTTTGCCTGGAGTTATGAGGACCTCAAGTCCTATGACACTTCAGTCATTCAATATACAATACCTTTAAAACCAAATCAAAAGCCTTTCAAATAGAAATTAAGGAGAATCTACCCGATGCTTCTCCCCTTGATTGAGAAAGAAGTGAAGAAAATGTTTGAGGCTGGTATCATAGCACCCATTAGATTTTCAGAATGGGTATCCAATCTTGTTCTCACAAGGAAAAAATCAGGTGAGATTAGGCTCTATGTTGACTTAAGAAATCTAAACCAAACCTCCCTTAAAGACCACTACCCACTGCCAAAAATGGACCATATTCTTTAAAGGGTTGTGGGGTCTTCAAGAATTTCATTGCTTGATGGCTTCTTAGGTTTCAATCAAATCCTAGTTCACCCGGATGATCAAGATAAAACAACCTTTACAACACGATGGGGAACTTTTAAATATGTGAAAATGCCTTTCGGACTTAACAATACATGTGCTGCTTTTCAAAGGACCATGGACATAGCATTTTCCAAATAAATCCATGATTTCTTAGTGGTCTACGTTGAAGACTTAACCCCATTCTCAAAATCTGATCAAGAACATCTAAAACACCTAAGGCAAGTGTTCTTAACATGTAGGAAATATGACATTTCCTTAAATCCTAAGAAATCCCTCTTTGGTCTAGAAGAAGGCAAGTTGCTAGGCCATATTATTTCAAAAGATGGTATTAGAATTGATTCGAATAGAATCTAAGCCATTCTTCAAGTCCCCCATCCGAGAAACATCAAAGAACTACAAGCTTTTTTAGGAAAGATCAATTTCCTAAGAAATTTATTCCAAACTTGGCTGAGCTGATAAGATTATTAAACAACATGCTCAAGAAAGATTCCAAAGTCAAATGGACATTAGAAGCCAAGCAAGCCTTTGAGGGCATAAAAACTGCCTTAACCCAAACACCAGTCCTCACAAGTTACCAATTTGATAGAGATTTCATCATTTTTTCCTTTGCTTCTCAACACACCATTGCCGCTGTTTTATTACAAAAGTATGACAAGGGATGTGAAAAGCCCATTGCTTTCTTTAGCAGAGCCCTTAGAGATGCGCCCTTGAAGTATCAAATCATGGAAAAGCAGGCCTATGCCATTGTCAAAGCAATCAACGACTTCAGAATTTATATTCTATACTCCCATGTGATTGCATATGTCCCAAATGTTGTTGTAAAAGACATCTTAACTCAAGAAGGGATAGAAGGCAAAAGAGGCTAGTGGATTGCCAATATCCTTGAATATAACATTGAGATAAAGCCCACTAAACTGATAAAGGGACAAGGTTTAGCCAAACTGATGTCCGAAACCAATTTTCAAGCCTTAGACATAAATGAACTGGACAATGAACAGGAGCTAGCAACTCCAAAGATCAATGAAGCCTTCTTGCTATCACCTTGGTATGCTGATATTTATTTTATATTGTTAAACCTGCATGCTCCTCTAGGGTTGTCTAGAACTAAAAAGAGATTCTTAAAAATCAAAGCATCAAAGTTTTGTGTCTTAGATAGTGCCCTGTTTTGGAAAAATCATGAAGGAATATTGCTTAATTGTCTAACAATGAATGAAACTGACAATGTCATGAAAGAATTCCATGCAGGGGACTGTGGAGGGAACTTATATTGGAAGTCTATGGCTGATAAGATATTAAGGGTTGGTTACTATTGGCCTTCCCTCTTTGCAGATGTCAAGAAGTTTGTTGTTTCATGCCACAAATGCCAGATCTTTGAAGGCAAAAGAAAGCTACTGCCCTTGCCCCTTAAGCCCATTTCAACTGAAAAACCTTTTCAACAATGGGGTTTAGATTTCATTGGAGAAATCCACCCATCTTCCTCAGGCCAGTATAAGTGGATTTTAACAGCCACAGATTACTTTACCAAGTGGATTGAGGCCATACCTTGTAGGCAAGCCAATGATTCCACCATTATCCAATTCCTTGAAACCAATATTCTGTCCAGATTTGATTGTCCTGAAAAGATCATTACAGACAATGCTGCTGCCTTTAAATCCAAGATAATGATCATTTTTTTCCACAAATACCACATTACCTTAGGTCACTCCACATCCTATTACCCTCAAGGTAATGGCCTAGCCGAATCATCCAATAAGAGCCTCATTAACATCATCAAGAAAGTGCTGGAGGAAAACAAGAAGAATTGGCACAAGAAGCTTGTAAATTCCCTATGGGCAAACATATTGACAACCAAGAGATCCATTGGGACAAGCCCATATGAGTTAGTTTATGGAATGGAGGCAAGATTTCACTCATCTTTGGGAATCCTAGTGATCAAGTTGCTGCAAGAGATTCAGGCTGAGCCCAATGATATACAAAGGAGGATAAATCAAACCATTCATTTACAGCAAACAAGGGAGGTTGTATATCAGAGAGCACATATTTTACAAGAAAAGCTGAAGAAAATGCTTGATAAAAGAACCAAACCAAAAGATTTCTTCATAGGCAATAAAGTTCTTAGATGGGATTCAAGGAGAGGAGATAAAGGAAAACATGGAAAGTTTGATTTCCTTTGGAGAGGACCTTTTGTTATTCAAGCAGTGCAAGGAAATAACACATATTTTCTGAAGAGTCTCGATGGCACTGAAGCTGAGGAAGGCCCTGTTAATGGCCGAATGCTAAAACACTATTTTGATTCCTTTCCATGTATATAACTCAGCACTGTTTTGTACATTAATATTTGTATTCTCAGCAGTTTGTTTACAGTAGTTAGATAAGGAACTAGAACAACAAATTTTGAAGGAAGGATCAGAGCAAATGCACCATTCTGATCTTTGTTTTGAAGATTATCTCAAAAAAGGTGCTTAGGTAGATTTGAATATGTTTATAAGCACTCACAAGGCAAGAAGCAGAGCTGTTATTTTTCTGCAAATCAACTCAACAAGAATACTACATAACAGCTTACAAAGTTTCAGTCAATAGTATCAATAAAAGAAGGAAGTTTTCAGATTGCAGCAACAGCTGAAGACTAAGGCATTCTGACCTGTTGTTCTTGGCTTTTCATCTGGAAAAGCCATCCCAAAGTGGAGCCACTGTTAGCCTCCTATACCAATAGGTTTCATATTTCATGATTGACATGGAAGTTCCAAATATGTTCAGCTTTGATACTGCAAAGGTTCCATATTTTTGCGTACAGATACATGTGTAAATATTGTAAATACTCTTCTTCATATTAATGGGTGGCCCAACAGTTCAATCTGGACCATGTCATGCTTAAATTGCTGTTGTAGAACACAGAAAGAGTATCTGTCCAAACAGTTTAAGCTTGGCATATCGGTAGCTAGGTAGAGAAATTAAGGAGCCCACCTGTCTAATCTGGGCGCTTGGAAGTAATAAGGGTAGATTTAGATAGGAGGGCAGTTAAAACAAAAAAGCAATTAGGGTTTGCAAGTCCAAGTGCACCCTTCTAGAAGTAACAAAAAATGCTAGGTGTGTTAGGCTGGGTAGGTAGCTTGGGGTTGCAGAAGCAAGCTCATCTTCAGTTTTTTTCCTTGACAAGGAGAGCTCATCTCGTTCGTGAGAAAAGTACCAAATCAATGGTTTGATGGCAGAATTTTGGAAGCATGTCTAACTCCCTTTCACTTCCCCTCAAAGATTCTTACTAACACCCCTTGAGGACTTTGGGATCTCCCCATCTAGCCCTGTTTTCGTTCCATTTTTGTAAAACATTGAGTCAAGTTTGGCTTTCTCAATGAAAAGAAGCCACATTTCTTGTGTAAAATCATTTCTCCACATCCCATTCAAATCTCATGTCTAAGTTTCAGATCATAAACTTGGTATCTCCCCTTACATTTCCATTCCGCAAACTCATATTAACTTCTAATCCTATTATATAGCTCCCTAACTGATTTCCCCATCCCTATTGCTACAAAAACTATGTAAAATACTCCCAAAAAATATTAAATATCCTACCCTATAGCACTATAGCTATGTAAATATTGTTTTTGGAAATAATAGTCCACCTGGGACCATTATCAACCCATCTGCGCCCTAACCCTGGAATTGATCTAACCTCTGGTTAGGTTAATAACCTATGCTTGCCCTTCTTCCCTTGTAAATTCTTCTATTTTGCCCCTCCCCTCTCATTCTACATGGTTTAAATATCCAAAGTTTTATTTAAACATTAAACTATGGTTCTCTCCTCGCACATAAAACCCACTTTTCCGCATTAACCAAAGTCTTTTCAACCCTCCGCGCAAATATCAATATAAAATTTGGGTGGGCCCCCACACCATAACTTACCCACATGTACACATCTCGTCAACCCTCTGATCTGCTCTCTCAGATCCGACGGTTCTCAGCGATTTCGGAGCCGCCCCGTCGTCTGACAGTTAGCCTCCGATAGGCTAGTGGATTCCCTGCCGTACAGAAGATGCATGTCTCCGTTTCATTGCGTTGGAGCCTCTCTAACATTTACCACCTCCGTACCGAAGGTAGTCCGATAAAACCATTTACCACCGTTGGTCCCCTCCACTTGCGTCACTGCCATGTCAGTCCTCGCGTTGGCCCCCTGTCACTATCTCATCCTACGTGTCCGCCTGGTCATCCCGCCATGTCACCACCCACGTCGGTTCCCACATCATCATCCGTACATACTACCCGACAAAACCCGCGTCATCATGACGTTAGCAGGAAAAAGCGCCAAAACGCCCGAAAATCCAAAATCTGTTTAAAAGTCGCGAAAACGACGTTTTTTTTCGCATATTGGTATTGGTTTATTTGAGAGATGCTTGCATGAAGGTTTACGATGAAAGTCGCCATAAGATCCAGCCTGCCACCTAGAAGATCCAGACTGCAAATTTGACCTCCTCTGTTTATCTGGTAACCGTATTTCGCGCCAAGGTTCCGCCATGCAGGTATTTACCCATTGGCCACCTGCAAACTTTGTTTTTTCTCTGAAATTTCCCTGTTAAAATCACTCAGAAAGTCAAACTAAACCACAATTCATAGTTGCACTAGCTCTCTCTATGCCCTCATTATGCCATTCAGAAAAAACAACGTTCATTTGAACGCAGTAAACCTGCTGTCAGCTCCTCACATCCTATATTGCATTCAAACCCAAATCGAGTTGTAAATTTCATTGACCATGGAGGCTCCAGTGGCCTTAAACATTGCCCCTTTGAATGCCCCACACGAGAGCTTGGAGTGGCTGCCCCTCGCTGACAGGGATTACCAAATGATGGAGACAATGGAGCTATCCAGCAAATACCATATTGAAGTCTTTTGTGAGATGAGAAGAAAACACAAAAGCGGTACTGATATCCTGGGTATTTGGAAGTCCAACATGCCAGTTTATTATCT
>Ga0181464_1000998_pt1 | contig 13707 bp, 7 predicted proteins | sample InSIn2gowninarea_FD_119074 | JGI IMG/M metagenome (GOLD analysis project Ga0181464, IMG submission 119074) | Clean room microbial communities from NASA Spacecraft Assembly Facility at Jet Propulsion Laboratory, Pasadena, California, USA -... ...
GGACTTTCTCTTCATTTTGGAATTTGACATGATGAGCAGAGGTACAAGGCTTGCTTAGGAGGATTGTATGACTGTTGATGGAGCCATACTACTACAGATAGTCATGGTGACATTTTTTAGTGTAACAGATTGCCCCCTAAAGTGCGAAGCCTGTATTAGATTAGGGTTTCGAAACATCTAGGAAGGGTGAAGGACTTTATCATTTCATAGAGAATCTTGTGGAGGGCCCAGTCGGAACCTGCAATTATTCAACACAAAATACATATATAAGCTCATATCATCGCTGAGGTAGGCATTCCCATACTCAGATTGAAAACTTTAACTAATGAACTAACTACTGCTCTGATACATGAATGATTTCGCAATACATTACAATCATAGACTCATGTAGACGCAGTATGGACGCAGCCATCTGTTTATGATTGGTCTACTATATAATGAACACAAAACTCCTCGCAGCCTGGATGGTGGAAACTAAATCCAGGGTCTTCATTCCTGCTTCCCGAAATAGTACGATTCTATCCATGTGAATGAATGATTTGATGTCGAACATGGTAGAAACCACTTGATTACCAGTCAATGATGTAAACTGTTAACAAGTGTGAGAGAGACCACCAGTGATGTCAATGGTTCTCAAAGTACCCAGTACAACCCGTGAAATGTGAATAGATGTATTGATGTCGAACACGTCACGGAATACCTTGATAGAAAGTCAATGATGTAAACTGTCGTCAAAGGCGAGAAATCTACCATTGATGCATGCAGACTTTCAAGGTACTGACGATTTCTAGGTCATCTTTCTAGATAATGTGCTGATGTCGATAGAAAGCGACCCGTCATAGGCAAGCCCACAACATGAAATCTTAGATCAAGTTGAAGAAACGAAGCTGTGAGGACTGACTCAGGGATGGTCAAAATGGATGACAAGTATTTTGCAGATGAAGGTTGATTTGCAGCATCCTTTTGAACACATAACGACACGACAGATGGTTTGGCGACAAATGACCCAAAGTTAATACCCGGAGATGTTCAAAGGCTTTCAATGATGTTTGATCAACTTTTGAGACAAAGGATTACCCAACCCAGGTGAACGAAAAAGTGTCGTGTTCAAGAGTGGTGATAAAGTTCTTCTGTAACTGAAGATGTCAAATGAGTTCATTCTTCTCTCTTTTCCCCCACCATTTCTGGCAAGTACCTCTTTATTTTTTACAAGCTTGAGGAGGATAACATATGCTTGATTATAAGCTCATCCTTCGGATGAGTCCAACTTAGTTTAGATTCGGACCCTAAGAAGGAGTGGTCCGTTCCCGTTTGTAATTGAACGGGTCCTTTACTGTAAAAATTTTAACGAGCCCAGTATAGGAGAAACTCGGCGTTTTTCATTTTTAGAGAGTCTGAAAAACTTAAGAAGACTCCAAATTGAACTTTTTCGTACAATTGTGTCTCTCAAGCCCGAAAAAGTATAAAATAATGCTCGAGAGAACCGCTCGATCTTGCGACCAAGGAGTACTTTCATGATTAGTGCCTCTGACCTGAACAGTAAAAAGCGATCAAGGGCACGTCGTTTTATTTCCAATATCGAATTTGAAACGACAAAAATCTGGCAATCTTTTCGTGTTTATTCGGTCAGAAAAGGGCTGTAAGAGGACCGTCTTTTGATTCCGTTTTAACGAGTGCAAAAGAGATGCTCGGCAATCTTTTCATTTTTAAGGAGTCAGAAAAGGGCTTAAAAGATGACTCTGATATTTTTGTTTGCAAAAATGATGAAATTTTACCCTGCTAATCCTTTATCCTGCACAAAAACAACACGTCACTCATACCTGTTTGATAGAGGCAAAAATGTACTGAAAAAACATCTTTTCATGGTGAAAAATAAACAAACTGAACATTCATTCATCAAAAAACCAATAAAAAGAGGTTTTACCATGTCATTTTTACCATTTTACTGTTGGGGCAGAGCAAAGGGCTTTTGACAAGAAAACTTCCCGTGGACGCTGCGGAAAATCTGACCGACGGAATTGAGCACCGTCACCTCCAGGTATTTCCCAACATCCTCTCCTTCATTTTTATCGGATTAGTTTTTAAATTTAGGCTTTATTTTTGGATTTTTGGGCATTCCTTTTATTTAGGGCCGCCTCACGGGGTACGCAGGTGGCCCAAAGGGCACCTGCGTACCCCGACTTTTTCTCCATTGGAGAAAAGGTCAGAGTACGCAGCCCACCTTCAGCCCAGGTGCGTACCCACGCACTGTTCTTGAAGGCGGGGTGCGTACCCCGCAAAGTGCGGATTCCCAAACCCCATAGTCCAAAAACCACCAATGAAACTTGATTTTATGGATTCTAATTGATGATTTATGGTGTATAGGTAGTACACCATGCTAAATTGGCGGGAGAGGGAACATGAGGACGTCGATTTAGCTGCAGTGAACCATCAGCCTTCTATTGATGCCTTGAAGGCATGTGGCTTGTATAAGTATTGGGCCATTGCTGGCATGAGGGCCCAGGTACCTTTCTTGGAGTGGCTGGTTCAGCGGTGGCACGTACAGGATCAGTGCTTTTATATTGGAGGGCATCAATTAGAGATTGAGCCTTCCGATATTTACTTTCTTACTGGCTTGCCCAAGAGGGGCGATCACCTTACTCTGTTCGGGACTAGGCCGGGTGGCCAGTCCATTGCTAGCCTCCGACTAGAGTATTGCAATACTCAAAACCAGGAGAAAAGCATTGAGATTCACACCATCCGATCCCGAGAGCTTATGGTTATTGCATTCACCGTGACCAGACTCTGCGGCGCAGCCGCTTTACATCTTGCTACTGGGTCCCAGATGAGGATGGCCATTGACTGCTATCGAGGCACCATCTTCAACTGGTGTGATGCGGTACTGGCCAACATGAAGGGCCAGTTGACCAGGGCGAAGAATGGACAGATGAAGACCTTTGGATATGGGCCTCTAGTTGTATCCTTTGCCCTTGAGAGAGTACCGATGCTAGTCGCTCAGCATCTTACAGTTGAGATTTTGGGTCCTCGAGAGCCCAAGCTGACACGCTGGGTTACCGTGATGGCTCGCCATCCTGACGAGGGGGCGAGGGTTGTTCGCTTCACACCTGAGTACTTCTGCTGGCTAGATAGCCAGGTATTTGCGATTCAGGATTTCCCGTATGCTGGAGTGGATTTCAGAGGTGATCCAGACATGGTTCTTCCAGCGAGAGAACAGTGGGACGACACAGGTAACTTCATTTTCACAAGTTTTCAAGTTATATATATTTTTTTATGTTTTCATATCGCATCAAAAATGACAGTGTTTATTTTTCAAAATGCAGATGTGGGACCACACCGCCCGGCCAACCTCTGGCCATTCGACAGGAAGATACCAGTTGAGCCAGCCCCAGGGCCACAGGATGAGGCTGCAGAGACCTTGGCCGAACTAGAGCATGACCTAGAGCGTCTTACAGCTGATATACCAGAGACGACTCTAGATGATATCCCAGTCCGGCTTCAGCGCTATGTAGTCGGCGTCCCAGGACCCTTTAGGAGGTTCCTGTTGAGGGTGGCTCGCACTGTAGTATCTTATAGAGATCACCATCAGTGATTAGCTAGACGTTGTAGCCACATACGTCATTTTGTTTTTTGTACACTATCATTTTTGCCGATCATAAGGTGTTTTGCAACCTATGATCGATGGCGATGTATATTTTGACACACTCTATCTATATATATATATCATTATTACCGGCTCATTTTGTAAAACATGTGTGATGAAAATGTTTATAAATTTATCTGTATGATTAACGCAAATGTCTATTTAACATCTGAGAAGCAATTGCATCTGCTAATGTATTAAAAGACCTTGGAATATGCTGATATTCAATATAATCAAACTCACGTTCCAAGAGACGTACCCTCAAAAATAACCTAAGTAACACTGGATTTCTAATGGCATAAACTCTATTTAACTGTAATACAACGAGTTCAGAATCTAACCTGACGATCAAACGATGAATCCCAAATGAAATTGATTCAGACAATAATTCAATCACTGCACTGTATTCTGCAATGTTGTTTGTCGTTTGACCGAGGCTCACCCCATGCATAGAAACTAACTCATCAGAGGGCGAATAGATAACCCAAGCTGCGGAAGAGATATTCCGTGTAAATCCAATGTATGTTTGATGAGGCGTCGACATCTGCCATACAAGTAAAACCAAAATGAGCTAGAATAACGACAAAAATACACTAAAACACACTCTCTAAGCTACTCACACTGTCTAAACTAACAAACACACTAGCTAGAAAGCAAAACCTAACCTAAACAAAATCTCCATTCCCAACATTTACGCATAATACCTCTTTAGGTAAAGACCATTTCTGGGTTTACCCAAAGAGTCCCCGTCAAAGTCTACCAGCTCATAGGCCCCTTTTGCTAGCTTTCGCTTGATAATATAGGGCCCATGCCACATAGGGACAAATTTCCCAGCACCTAACTTATCGTTAGCTTGATCATATAACAACACTAGGTCTCCTTCCGAAAAATTTCGCGGAGTCACGTTTCGATCATACTGAGCTTTCATTCGTTTTGCGTGAGCCTCGATTGCTAATGCCACATTACGTCGAGTCTCATATAATTGTGCTAAGTATAACAAACATTTCTCTTCTTCGGAAGTCGCTGGGAGCAATTCGATGGCCATTTGCAATGATGAGATTTCGCATTCAATGGGTAACACAGCTTCCAAGCCATAAACTAGTTGGAAAGGAGTGAACCCTGTTGATGTTTTCACTGAGGTTCTATATGCCCAAAGTGCTGAAAATAACATGTTGTGCCAATTCGACCGATGAATCCCAATGATTCGTCGGATCATGATAACAAGAACTTTGTTGATGGACTCAACCATACCATTGGCTTGTGGATAATACGGAGTTGAGCTATTGTGCCACAAACCAAGCTGGCCTGTCAGTTCTGTCATCATAATATTTCGAAAATGGCGCCCATGGTCAGTGATTATTTCCTGTGGGACACCGAACCTAGCAATAATATGATTGAACACGAAAATCGCAGCTGTCTTGCCGTCTGCTTCGAATGTAGGCATCGCCTCGGCCCATTTAGTAAAATAATCAACCGCAAGGATGATATACGCATGCCCCCCGGCCGAGTGAGGGTTACAAGTGATAAAATCGATACCCCATTTAGCGAAAGGACCAACGGCAATTATAGGGTGGAGAGGAGCAGGTGGTGCGCACATCTTTCGATCAAACACCTGACAGTTGTGGCATTTTCAGACCGCTGTAATACAGTCTTTAAACAAAGACGGCCAGAAGTAGCCAGCACGCAATATCTTTTGGGCTGTGGCATACCCAGACATATGACCGCCACACGCTCCAGAGTGGTAGTCATTAAGAACCCTCTCAGCCTCTTCATGGATTAGACAACGTCGAAAAACTGTATCCACCCCACGACGATAAAGAGTATCTCCAATGATTTTGTATTGTTGGGATTGGAAACGAATTTTCCGACGTTCCGACCTTGAAAGTTCGGGCCGAAAAGTTTGGGTCTGGAGATAGATGATTATATCTCCATACCACGGATCAACAGTACTGATAAGAAACAAAGAGTCGTCCGCAATGGGCTCCTCTGCCACAGTCTCAGTATCATCACGCGGGAAATCACACATCAATTCCGCAAAAACTAAAGATTTCTTAGACTTGGATTTCTCAAACTCCAAGTCGAACTCCTGCAGGATAACGATCCATTTGGAGTACTTGCCCCCTAGCAGTTGTTTTGTTAAAATATAGATCATGGGGTTGCAATCAGAAATTACCGTAGTTTTGCGGAGAAGAATGTAGTGACGAAATCTCTGGACAACTTGAACGGCCGCCAGTGCCAACTTTTCCACATGCGAATATTTTAGCTCAGTAGGATTTAGTGTCCGATTAAGATAATGTATCACATGTTCCGTTTCGGATTCATCCTCCTGAACTAAGACCATTCCAATGGTGGAATGGGAGGCAGCGAGGTACAAGAGGTAATCCTGGTTGTAGTTGGGAGGATGCAGCAACGGTGCATGGGTCAACGCGTGCTTAAGCGCATCAAAAGATCTCTGAGTGACCTCATCCCAATAATATGGAACATTTTGTTTCAACAACTGGGTAAAACCCTTGGTGACCTCGGCATAGTTAGGTATGAATCGACGTAAAAAATTTGCTTTCCCTTGCAAACTTTGGAGTTGGCGGAGATTCGAAGGTGGAGGCAACTTGATGATAGCCTCTACTTTCGAGGGATCAACACGAATGCCGGCTTTGGAAACTACAAAACCTAGCAATCATCCCACTTCAATGCAGAAGACACATTTGTGTGGGTTCAATCGTATCCTATAATGCCGACACCTCATAAAAATTGCACATAGATGAACGAGGTGATCAGCTCGACATAAAGAATGAACAGGGAGATCATCGAGGTACGGTTGCACAATGTGCTTGATGTCATGAAACGCATAAGACATTGCCCGTTGAAAAGTTGCGCCAGCATTCTTGAGTCCAAAAGGTAATTTGCAATAAGCAAATGTCCCCCATGGACAAATGAATGCCGTTTTTGGTTGATCGGCAGGTAGAATATTTATTTGGTTGTAGCCGGAAAAACCATCCATAAAGGAAAATATTTCGCTGCCGGCACAATCATCAATGATTTGATCGATATAGGGTGTTGGATAGTTGTCCTTTGGACAAGCATGATTAATATCCCTATAATCGATACATATTCTTATTGTTCCCTGCTTTTTGGTGACGGGAACAATATTCGATACCCAATCCGTTAAGGGGATCGGATAAATGAAACCTGCTTTCAACAGCTTTTCTACTTCGGCTTTGATTGCAGCCGCTTTTCGTGGGTGTATCTGATGCAGACATTGCCGGACGGGTTTAGCGTTCGGGTAAGTCTTGATTTCATGAATAACAATTGAGGGATCGATTCCTGGCATCTCTTCGTATGACCAGGCAAACACGTCCCGGAATTCCTGGAATAGAGCCTTGTATGTTTGAATTTCATTGTCCTTACACGAGGCACCTATATGAACGTTCTCAAGAATTCCAGTTTTGACTGAAATGTCAATAGGAATAGTTCTAGATATGTTCCCAAAATTCAGCTCGGAATCAGGATGTTTCAGTGGATTCTGAGCGTCTTTGACATATTCAGTCGTAAAAATCGATGAAAAATCATTTTCAAGCTCATCTTCCTCAGGTAAAAACGAAGATCTGTGATGTAGATCTTCCGATGGTAGATCGTCTACACTTAGGATTTCGCGAAGTTATTCATCAGATGATACCACTTCGAGAAATGTTATCCGTTCGGAGGTCAATGCGAAAAATGATTCTTCTCGGACCACATTCATTTGGTCAGTTTTGGTTGAAAACGGGTTGGTAAAAGACTGCAGAGCTTCATAAGCAAGTTCATATGGACTCAAAGGCATTGCATCGCCAAATGAGTCTATCTCAGATTCGGATGGGATGATCCAAGGATCATCGTAAATCATGGTTTCTGATGTAATCATATGGATATATGCAAATGAAGAGTCTGCGTTGATTGGAGGAAAAGGAAAAGTGCCCAGTAAACCGGCATCTTTAACTAATCCCACGCCAACATCCTTGTAAGGGATAGTCGTTTTGCCAACATGCTGGATAGTTTCTGACGAGGCTGGGTCAGACGAAAAATATTCCAGCTGGTCGATAGTTACGATCTTGCCATTAAGTGGAAACTTTATAACTCGGAAGACCGATGACACGACTGCTGTCATGGCGTAAGACCAACTGCGACCCAAGAGAAGGTTGTAGTCGAGAGGGGCATCAACCACCTCCACATCCAGACTAACAGATTTTCCTTCAACCTCGATAGGTAGTTCCTGTAGGATGCCAAACGGACGGAACCCACGGCCATCAAAGGCCTTAAGAATCGTCGGGGATTGGTTCAATGGAGGAGAACCAAGCGATCTCCAACACTGAATCGACATAATACACGTAGACGCTCCCTCATCAATCACAGTCCGATGAATGGGTCTGTTCTTGACTATCACTGGGATTTGGAAAGCCATCTGATGAGGTAACCTTGGTGTACTATTTTCTAGGTCAAAGATTATCAGGTTTGGGTCCTGAGTGTCAACAGCTCCGATAGCCGACAAAAGTAATTTCCTCTGTGCTGGGCATGATTGCAGCACTTCAAGGGCCGACATTGCCGAGGGTGAAACAGCTAAATCCTCAACAATGTTATAATTCTGAGCCGCTCTCGCATGTGGATTGAAAGCAGACTTTCGAAGTATACCCTTGGCGGGCAGTTTGATTACTAAGTCAGGGTTAGGTTTCTCGATTTGTAGTGGATCGGAACCAGGAGCTGAGGTTGATGGATTTGAATGAGAAGATTCTGCTTCTTTGCCATCAACGGGGCCTTTACTACCATAATCATGTGACCGAGTCGCAACCTGTATATGAGACATCATCAAAATGGGTTCTTCACTGGCACTCGAGGAAGAACCTATCATCTTACTCTCCTGCTTTGGAAATGGATCTTTCAAAACAGCAGGAGTCGTGGCACCCTTGACGATTTTGGCAACCTCTGCCCGATGAGGGCAATCTCTCGTAAAATGATCCTCTTCGCATATGAGACAAGGATAACGAGGTTTGCGTTTCTCGTCACTGGTGTCCGTCTTCTCATTTTTCTCCTTCGGAGCTTTATCTGCTTTATTCTTCTTTTTACCCTTCTTCTTCCCACCGTTTTTTGATTTTGCCGTAGATGACTCTACAGCGTGAATATCGGCGGAAATTTCTGGAGAAGACTCTCCTGTCGGGGAATCCGGTAAGGTTATAATTGGAGAAGATTTCTTGGAAGATTTCTTCTTACACTTGGTATTTACCGTACCTATCATGCCATCAGCGGCATGAGATCCCGAAGGAGCAGTAGCGATTTGATTCGTCTTGGGAAGATTTGGGATCTTCTCGTGCAACGTACCCGACTGAGTATACACTAAGTCAAGGTACTGAGCTTGAGCAATTAATTGCTCCTCAGTAACTACTCCAGCCTTAGCCACATCCTCAGTAATCTTCGGTAATAATGATTTTACAAACCATTCAGCTACGATTTGGTCTGGGATAAAGACTTTCACTAATCGCCTTCGACGTCTCCACTCATGGATATGATCAGAGATATAGGTGGACGTCGATTGTTTTAGCGAGGTCAATAACTCGGTACCGTTATCGTATCTGACCGGCAACTGAAAATGGGTTAAGAATGAAGTAGCTAACTGGCTGAAATTGTAAAAAGAGGCCCGTGGTAACTCAATGTACCACTTGGCTGCGAGACCAATGAGTGTACGTTGGAAAAGACGTAAGCGGATCGAATCATCGGAGATTGAGTTAGATGCACACCAGAGGTGGTAGGTCATCACATGATTCGACGGGTCCTCTCCAGACTTACCCTCGAACTTGGGAATGTCACTAGGCAACTTACTTGGCATTGGCGGCCAGAACGGTAAATAATTGATAGGATCGTTTGTCAGGCGCGTCAAGTCTGGTAAATCCAAAGTTGCTATGAATGGTAACTGCCGATTAGGATCTCTGAAACTCTGGGTCACAAGACCAGTCCCAGGAGGAGGATACCCCGGATAACTAGGAACAGGTATCACATTCGGAATATTGTATCCACCCGGGAAACCAGGATTAACCGGACCGTACTGGGGTTGTTGAGGTTGTTGATAAGTATACCCAGGATACGGTTGATACTGGTAGACTGGTTGCTGGATAGCTTGACCGGTTTGATACTGACCCTGATACGGTTGATAAATAAATTGTGGTTGAGTAGTGACAACCGTACTTAAACCAGGTTGCCTCACAGGCATTTGGACCGTAGTTTGAATCGTAGATCCAGATGAAGGTAAAGATGTCTGAGGGGTGGTTGCAGAGACAGTGGAAACCGGAGCCGTCGATACTCCAGTGGTAAGTGTGGTAGACGGAACAGATGTTGCGGTAGTTGCAGCAGTCGCTTGAGATGGAGTACTAGGTGCAATAGGCGACTGAGTAACTACCGAAGTTACAGAAGTTTGAATATTAGACTGGACTGGTTGTTGGGTTGAACCAGAAACTCCAGGCTGTCCAATTTGAGATGACATCTGTACACTTGGCTGCAACACTTGTTGAGCTGGCGATGGATTCCACACAATATTTACCCCAGGGTATTGACCCATAACAGGCTGAGGATATAGAGATCCATAACCAGGTTGAGGATAGGATTGATAATTGACAGGTACAGTTCCCATACCTTGAACATAAGATTGACCTTGAGGGGGCTGGTAACCTTGACCCAAGTACTGACCTTGGGTTTGATACCCTTAAGGTACATACTGTACCTGGGGTTGACCTTGGGGTACGTACTGCACTTGGGGTTGACCCTGGGGCATATACTGCACCTGGGGTTGACCCTGAGGCATGTATTGTACCTGAGGTTGACCCTGAGGTACAGATTGGTACTGAGGTTGACCCTGGGGTGCATATTGAGATTGAGGTTGACCTTGAGGAACGTATTGTACCATAGGTACATATTGTCCTTGAGGTTGCCCCCCAGCGACTATTTGGGTACCTTGAGGTTGCCCCCCAGGCGTGTTTTGAGACTGCCCCCCAGGCGGTAACTGCCCACCTTGAGGTTGAGAACTGGGAGTTGAACCTGACATCATGTAGATGTCTCCCATACCCAACGGTTGATTACCTATATTTCCAGTGACTAACCCATGCTCAATGGGTTGAGGAGATGCTCCCGCAAAGGTACCAAAAAGTGACTGATACCCAGAGGGAACAGAAGGACCGCCGTACATAAAAGATTCAGATGATTGAGTAAAAGTAGATGACTGACCCGACATATCTACAGGAGGATAAAAACCTCTAGGAGGATAAGGAGTACGAGGAGGAGAATAACCTGACCCTGAATTGTCCAAATAATTGGTTAATGAAAGGTACCAAGTAGTACTTCTAGGAGGACTGTAGAAGATGGATTCACGTTCCCTTAGATCAATAATAGGTTGACCTTCAGAAACAAATACGCCTATTTCTTCCTCTTCTGGAGCAAGTTCTTCAATTGCAATCAAACCAGAAGGAAGATTTTTGGTGATAACTCTTTCTATTCTAGGTGAATCCGGAGCACTAGAAGTTGGAGTAACAGGTTCAGTTACCTCAGGTTCTTCGCCTATATCACTAGCAGATGAAAAACTACCAGTAAGCTCTGAAACTGCAACAGCTTCAGGATTATAACCTGTTTCTAAACCTTGGTAATCCGGATGAACTACCACTGAAGACTCTCCTTCTTCAGGTAAACCTCCTTCCTCAGGTGAACTTCTTCCACTGCCACTAGGATTTACAAGGACCTTCCAACCTTCGAAATGACTTGGGACCTCTTCGAGAGGTAGGCCTCAAAGTCTACGAGACCTTCTCAACAAATCGGCCACAGTGACAGTTTCAGGAGACTTGCCCCGACTGGTAGGGGACTGTCTCGGTAATTCAGCCACAGTTAAAACCTTGTAAACTACTGCACATGCAAACAAAGTAAAAACTCAAATCAAAACACCTAAAGTCTCTAAAGAACCAAACAAATTTGAATCAAATGCCTAAAGAATCTAGGGCGTCAAACCATACACAAACAGTAGCCTTCCAGACCGAAAACACTAGTTGGTGATGAAACCCAACATCGTCGAATTCAGTGCAGAAGTGGTGGGTGAAACAGTTACTCCGGCAACCTGCTTAACGAATAGACTGAACCAAGTTCCTCCACTTTTAACCGTCTCGAGTGAAGTGAACCCCACAGAAAATCCGAGTGAGTCTAGCCGACATCTGTCTCAGGTACAGTGGGATCTTCCCGCCACCGTCACCTCGGGTAGGGCCTTAAAGAATATGGTCACTAAGGTTACCAACAGCAACAAATACACCGGGGGGAACAGTCTACGATCCGATACACACGCAAGGGCAGAGTAGCAAGCTCAATCCCCTTGCCGGCTCCTTGACAATAATCCAAGGTTTACCGGCAAGTGACCCCAGGCTCCTCGACAATAATCCGAGGTTTACCGTTTGTAGTACGTGTATATCTGGCGTCGTTCCCAATGAAGGAGGATTGATCCCCTCACTGGTTCAGACACGATCTCGTGCTTCTCCTTTAAGAGGAGCTTTCCCAGAGTGTAATTGCAACAATTGGATTTGTCCTATCACAAGATGAGCTACTGTTTGGTTTTACTGTCTTGGAGAGTTAATTACTCTCCTACTCCAAGACACTAACCTGATCTATATTGGTGTTTCAGAGCCCTAGTAAATAAAAATTTACTATGTCAATTTTACTTTAAGCGTTACTTTTATGGTTGTTTCTTAAGTCAAAAGGTGATGGAAGTGAAACTGAATGGTGTGTAGACCCGACTCGAAATCCACTAAAAAATGATGCACCTAGGATGATTTACACTATTTTTTCCTTTTCAATGAAAATCCTAACTAAGAGAGTTGAGAGAATGCAACTTTTATAAAATGGCAACTTTCGTAGTAAAGACCACCAAAGAAAACTATCTCTTTATCTTTCCCCACGTACAGTTCATGACCACTAGTTACTTCACGAAAATCCTTCTCTTTCAAAAAACTTCAAACACTACTTAAAGCAAACTTCTCCAAAAGACTTTCTATATTTTTTTCTAAACTAAGAAAGCATATAAAAACTATTTTATCAAAAATAACTTTTAACAAAGCAATTTAACCTAAAACAAACCTGAAGCAAATTACCTAAAAACAAAATCAATGAGGCAAAAGCTAATCAAACAAGATTCTAGGATGTTTTACTTGATCAAAATGCAATCAAGGATCAGTTCGTACAGAATTACAAACTAATCAAAAACAAAATCGAAATCTCTTTGTCTCTTTCTTAAGAATGGAATTCAAGGTTTTCAACAACAAACTTTATCGAAACATGCAAAGATATGACTCAAAAGTAGGCCACTCACAAAGGATAGATTTTATCACAGGTCCGACTCCTAAGAAGATCAAAAACCAGAGAGATCTAAGGCTTTTAGAACTCCTAACTCCAAAGTTACTACAGGACCAAAGTAAAATTCCACCTTAAGGCAAAATTTCTGTGAATTCCACTAAAAATCTTGACACTACTGGAACAAGCTTAAATGAAGATTTTGGACAAACAACTAATGGATCTGGGCGGACAAAACCAATAAAAAACAAAAAGAACAAAAGGCTAAAAGCAAAAAATTGAATTTTTCAAAACCTAACAGGGGTACGCAGGCAATCTGATTGCAAGATGCGGGTACGCACTATGCTCACAGATACAGTGCGTACAAGTACGCACTGGATATAACACCTGGACTGCGTACCACTGGTAAAGTCAAGAAAAATAAAAACTAATCTAACCCTAAGCTAGCCCACCCAGACACACAGTCAGACAGCCAAAAACAGAAAGAAAAATCATTTTCTCAGACCAAAATAATCAATCAAAGAGAATTCAAATCCATTAATGGAGTCTCCCCAGTGGAGTCGCCATTTTGTCACACGGGATTAGTCTACAATGCGGACAAAGCAGACCTCCTAGAAACTAACCGGTTTCTAATGACAAACAAAACAAATGAGAGCAATCCTTCTCTAAATATGACTTTTACAATATAAGAATACAAGTGTTTAGATCCTACCTTGTTCCAACGCTGTTGT
>Ga0181464_1001000_pt1:0-10000 | contig 13697 bp, 4 predicted proteins | sample InSIn2gowninarea_FD_119074 | JGI IMG/M metagenome (GOLD analysis project Ga0181464, IMG submission 119074) | Clean room microbial communities from NASA Spacecraft Assembly Facility at Jet Propulsion Laboratory, Pasadena, California, USA -... ...
GCGAAGAAAGAGCTTTCGCAAATGATTGCACTTCTGCTATCCGGATAGCTATTCAAAGCATCGAGAAAAACAAAGATAATGTGAAAAGTTTCATAAAAGCAAGGGGATTCGCTAAGCAGCTAAGCAAAAATCCTTTACCCTGAAATCGTAGATCTACGAAATGAGCGTAGTGTTGAACTCTTTCGCACCCCTTCCGAAATCAATCAAGGATTGCCATCGAAAGCAGTCGTTACGCCGAATTCTTCAATAAAAGTAGCCGTCGTAAGGCCTCCAGAAGGGGCGTTGCGTATCCGGAAGAGTCAGACTTCGTTTCAAGCAGCAATCTTTGAAAGGAAAGATACTTGTTGTCGATTCAATGTGGGATAGTCCCTACAGGATAGGAGTTAACCCATGTCCACAGTTTTGATTACAGGTCTAGTTCAGTTCAACTCATAGCCCCCAATCCCACTGGTGACGATATTGTCATTGGGGATCAGAAAGTAGCTCTGCCTTACAAAGAGTGGTTAGCTGATCTGGGAGTCAGTGTCTCGATGCCGAAGTCACTGGTCAATGAGTAGGCAAAATCATCTGGGGAAGGAAGCGAGGTGGAGTGAAGCACGGTCGGCAACAGCTAATTGGCTCAGGCGATTCTTGTTGTCGGGCGTAGGGTAGGACCCTCTTTCGAGTTTCAGAGGTGAATCCTCATATGATATGAAGGACTCCCATCCCCGGGAAAGTCCCCAACAGCAACTGGATCAATCTTTGTTGGCTGGCTTGCTTTGTCCGCTATCCTTCATCCCATCCGTCTTGTCCAGGCTGGTAAGGAGAGAAAGGGGTGCCTGGGGGAGATGAAGTAGAATCAATTGAAGTGGATGTTTCAGGAGTTCATTCAAGCGTAGGGGTAGGGCTTCATTCAAGCGTACGGACTTTATTCGACTTTAGTTTAGTGAGTGGATTCTGTTGTGGATGTGGATGAATGCGCTTAAGCAATAATAGTGGTAGGACTTAGCCGCGCTCTGTTCTTGATCGGTCGAATCGATCGCCATGTTTCTGAGATTCTTCTAAATGCCCTTTCTCTTTCGTTAATGGTTACGATGTCAATCGGGTACCCCATTCATCTATCTTCTTTGAAATGGAATTTCCCGTTCTCCTGCTTCAGTTACAGCTTCTCCCGCTCCTGGAATTCCTGAAAGTTTATTAATGCGATTGACTTGCCCTCTTATAAATCATAAATAGTCGGATATTTTTGCTTGTAATGCTCTGTGGTGGAACAAAGGAGTGCGCGAAGGTACAATCCTAAAAAGTGAGATTGGTTATAGGGATATCTTTTCCTCTGTTTTGCATATCAACGACAGCTCGGACCTTCCTGATCCTGTAACTGGTTTCTCCCCTGGTCTATGATTGCTCTCCTTAAGACCCGACCGGAAGGTTCGTTCGAGAGGCACGGTACGGTCCGCTTGGGGCCCTTCCGCAATAAATAGCAGATATAAGAAAGCGAGAGAAGGGTTCACGGGCAGGTATACAAGAAAGATCGACCTTTCTTTCGCCGGAAACTATACGCTAGAAGAATCCTATTTGCAGTGCTGTACTGTCCTGAACGCCCTCAGCTTCAGTCTAAACTCACTCTCTTAGACGCATTCCCACTACTTTCTTCAACTCCTTCAGTCCGAAAAAGTCTATTTGTATCCTTTTGGAAACCTCATTCATACCTTAAACTGAGTGCTATCACGTAAATATAGCGTCTTCTCCTCTCTTCCCACCTCTAAGTCTTCTCAAGCATTCAACTCGTTCCTTTCTTCTGAAAAGTTTGCCGATTGGGATATTAAAACTTAAAAACTCTCTCTACTCAAGCAAGCCATAGCACCACAGTCAACGGGATAAGCTTCAGCAATACAGATTTTCTTTCTTACGGGGGAGGAAGCAAAGCTAGTCTCGTCCCCCCATACCAGTACCAGCTAGCAGTCTCGTTTATAGATCTCCTTCTTTACTTAGTAGGATTCCCGGGTGTCTATACGATGATGAAGGCAGGATGCCGAGAAACGTGTCTCTATCTACGAAGAGCAGGCATGTGTGGGACTGTAGGACAAGGCTCTGCAAGACCTTTCATTTAATATGCCTTCTGTATAACCGCAAGAACGCCTTCTTCTATAAGAAGCTGTTACAGAATCAGCAGCTATTGAACCCCCATGGAGGAAGGCACTAACTCATTTTAGGTAGTGGTTCGGCAGCTCTTATTAGTAGTGGTCAGTGGGAAGAAGACTAGCTCTGGCTTTCAAGCGTGAACCAGGTCTGGGAATCCGCAAGAGGTCTTGGATTCGGCATTAGCGGTCTTGGCTGAGAGATGCTAGGTCTCGTCTAAGCCCTTATGCGGATTCGAGAACAAGAGATGCGATGCCATACTGAAACTAATTCCGTCTATTGGTCTTATCCTATGGGTGGATACAGACTCAGAGTCAAGACCAGTGCCAGCTACTCCTGTAAGCCATAAAGCGATGGGCTAACCGGGTATGAACTCATACCTTATAGTTACGCACCCTCTTTCTTTCCTAGCGCACTGCTTTATTGCGCGCATTTGATGCGCTATTGAATAACATTCCTATAAGTGGTCAAACTATCTCCCCATCTCAAGGAGGTCCTCTACTTTGGTTGGCTAGTCGATCTTCCTCTCTCCGAATTGACATTTGGATCACCCTCGTTGTACTTACTCTTTCGAAGGATCACCCGAAAAAGCAGAATCTAAGACTTCAAACAGCCCTACTGGAATAGAAAATGAAGGCACCTTCGTTACAGGAAGAGGTGGTGATTTTACTTTGAATGGACAGAAACTCCAGCTGGTTGACCTGGTTACCTCTGCCAAAGATGCAGTGGATTGCTAAAAGATCGATTGGAAGCCAAAAACACCAACTTTCTTAAAGTTTGATCGTTCAGATGAAACTCACCTGTTGGAGAATCTATTTAAGACAAAATCCTTCCTTTCCTTGCTAGTTGGAAGCTCCTGCAGCGTCAACAGCAGCGGTCATTGCCCCCTTTCTGGCTTCCTTGCTTGGTTCCCTTCCTTGCCTATAGGGAAACTTAGGAAAAGCTAGGGTTTACGTCCTATGTTGCGCACTTAAGAAAATCAATCAAGAACAACGGCAGATAAATGCAAAAACATGAAATTATGGGTCGGTCTTATGAGAAGGATAGGCTGGCGCCCAAGCAAGAGAGGTAGAAGCTCCTTTCTCTAGACTTTGACGGTTCACTGGTTTGGGTACGCAGGACAGCGAATCCAACAAAGCCAAATGTGCTTTCAAATCAAAGTGTCAAGGAAGCGGGAAGGCTAGCTAGACGGCTACGATTATGAGAGGAAGTGTGCTTAAATGCGAGGTTTACTAATACGAAATCGACGTTCTCGAGGCCAATCAGGTGATCGTTGAAATGCCAAGAACGAGGCTTTTGGCTGGCTATAGAAAGATGGCCTTCCATTCAATGTTTCGAGTGAGGCCTTCATGATCTGATCAACAATTCCATTTGGTTTTGTTCCTCGGATCAGATAATCCAACCTTGAAGGGAAGCGCCCCTCTTCCCTTCCATGGTTGTGAGCTGCTGGCTCATGCAAGACTTGAATCCAATGAAGAAAATGCGGGTTCTAGAGGCCCAGATAAGGCATGTGATTCAGGCTCGTAAGATGGTGTAACCATCAAGCATCGAAGAGAGATCAATCAGTAAAGAACATGGCCTTAAATTGCATCTTGATGACATAGCCCCATGGTGGAAGTTGAGGATGAGAATGTAAAGGACTCGAATCAGCTCAACAAAAGGTTTGGGTAGAAAGCTCGAACAGCACATAAAACAACACATAATGTTCAAATAATGTGCTGCAAGATGTGCTGCTACTCGATCCCACTAGTAGCCCTTTTTCTCCTCCGATCCTAGCCTATCCGCCTCATCTGCGAGGGCCTTCTTCCTCTTTCACCCTTTCCTCTTTCGTTTCGAATTCGTCCTTCCGTTGGATTGAGTGAGACAGAAAGACGTGATCTTGCAATGGAGGAATGTCGATTATCAGGTCATTTTCCTTTATCATTTGACAAGATCTTTCATCACCCCCTCTTATCATCATAATGACATGCCAAAAAACGTAGAAAAATGGGCAAATCAACTAAAGACCTCTAAACATAGGAAGCTTGCCTTCACGCCTACACCCTTAGCCAAGTCATCATTCCTCAGACAGTCAATCGCTTCTCTCTCGATCATCATCTGCCAATCGCTTAGTCACCAACAGCTTCTTATGAAATGAACAAGAAGTTCATGCGGGCAAGGGTGCTCGTAGATCAGTTGACTACATGTCTATAGTGAGAAATCAATGTGAGATTACTTCAGATCAAATCATCCATTGGCACACCAAAAGGTCTCTTTCAAGGCCTAAAACATGCATTGTAGCAAACATAAGAAGACGCGCCTGCAAGCCTAGCCCATGAATTCCTCTCTTGAGGCAATCCCAAGCAGTTCATCCGACGCTTCTTCATATGAATATGAGTCTTGTGTGACTTCCTTCTCCAGTTGATCCACTTGAGTACACCGACCCGCCTTCGAACATGTTCATCTCGGGATGGGCTCAATCGAAAGATCTATGAAATGGCGTCTATACTGCGAAAATGGAGTTGGGGGCAGAGAGGGTCTCCCCCCTTATTGGCAGCAAAAACGTCGATTTCAGAGCCTATAACAGGTAAAGAACGAACATAAACAGCAGACGCGCATGCAAGCATCCTTGATGGAGGAGACCGACCTGCCTCTATTGATCCATAACTCCTGTAGGCGAGGGAGGAACTGGGACCAGTAACTCTATTGTTGAAGGAATGCCCGATCCAGATAACTGGGACGGTGTCGTGTCCTCACGAATGCCAAACTTCGGAGCTAAGCTCAGCTTGGAGCAGGATTTCACACTCGACGAAAGAGAAAGATAAAAACAAATTATTCAACTACCAGCGCATTAAGGAAGATCATGGGGAGTCATAAAGGGAAGTAGTTATATCTCCTAGCTTGGGGGAAAGCCCCATTCGCCTAGCTACGACCGCGTAGTAAGATAATCCATTCTTTCCTTGCTTGCTCTAACCTTACTTCCTCTAACCCTACAGGAGAAAGAGAAAAGTAAAAAGCAGCGAAGCTTCGAGTCCTTATTACACTAAAAGCACAGTAAGAAATTCAAACCTAAAGGAGAGAATGAAGAGGAACAACCAAGACGTTACGCTAGCCTTCTCACTCTTTATCCTCAAAGAGCGGCAGCGGAAACCGATATATATATATCCGCTGCGCTTATCCGATGTGGAAAAGAGAATTGCAAGATTATTTGCTCTCTCTCCTACGCTCTTCGATAGCTGCCTAGCTTCCTGGAACTACAAGACGAGAAGCCGTTACGCTCGTCCCTACGGATGCCTTGTTTCACATAAACAACAGGGGAAAGGCCGCATCGGAGATTCGGTTGTAAGATGCACTTTAAGATAGATTGGATTGCTTGTCAACTACATAATAACTTAGCCCGCGGTACCTCACATCTATGTGCTTCGTGCGGGAATGGTAAGTAGCATTCTTGCTCAAGTCCATAGCACTCTGACTATCACAGAACACTACATACTCATCTTGCCTTACACCCAGCTCTAGGAGAAATCTCTTCATCCATAGCATTTCCTTAGCGGCCTCTGTAGCTGCAATGGCCTCTGCCTTCCTTCCACCCCCACTCTGGCCAGGGAGAGGAAGAGAGGGATGAGTCTTCTCATCGAGTCTCCCAACAATGGACTCACTATCTCAATCAAGCTCTTTTATTGCATTCGAAGTATTAGTCCTCTTATCTGTTAACAGGCTGGCGTTATTTTCATCGATCAGTCGGCGCCGGCATCTCAATGGCTGGGGACTACCTTACTCGTAATAGCCACTATGGCCTGCTTTCTTACTGCCAGCGTTATCCCGTCTTTTTTCGTTTCAGTTATTCTCTGGATGTACTCGTCCGCCTTCTCGAGTCTCTAGACTTGCTTCCTAAAGCTCTGTGGCTGCCTGCCTGTGATCAACTTCTTTACTTTTCGTTTTTTGAGCCTTTTCCTTTGCTGTTAGCTGTAGCATACTGTCTTAGTCGGCTAGCTTGACTTTATCTTATCATATTCTGGTGGTGTAGCGTTTTTTTTTCTCCAGACCACCACCGACAGCCTTAGCTTGTGTGACTTCCGCTCCAGAAATGAGAGTCAAGCTGTGAACAACGAAGAATAAAAATACACATTGGGACGTCGGGGTCTAACCTCGTTTTCCCCTGTCGTCCAATTCCTTCCTTTGGCTGGAAGCCTTCACTGGGGTCGGCCCACCTACATACAACCGGATTGCCGATAGAACTTCGTAGATCTTGCCTACCGGTCGGTCATACAAGTGTGATTAATATAGAGAAGTGGTTTCCTTTGAATTTGACAAGGGTTCGGCCACAGCTGCTCTAGCCGTGTTGCATAAGAAGGAAAGACTGAACAACTTACTTACGGAGGGACAACTCAAAGTTTCCTGACGGTATACCCGTCTCCTACTATTCAACATTTTGGCTTAGGCTTTCTCTGGCTTTTCTACTCGTCTGGCATTCTGTTCTCCTTTGTCTTATTTTTTTATTCAATCTTTCTTTGTTGTTATTACTTGAGTTGACTTAGAGTGTTGAAAATCTACTTTGTTATTAGCTTAGGTTGGGTTGAATTTCCAGTCTTCGGGCCTCAACACCGGAGTTCATCCTGAGGCCGAGGTACGTAGTGACGTCTCTTGCTGGGCCTTTTGATAAGGAATGGTCGGTTTCTTAGTCTTAATCCAGCGACTGGCCTTGCTCCGAGCGATATCCGAAGTATGGTTCGCTTAGCCAATTTAGCAGGATCTTATTCGACAACCTCACCCATAGCTTGAAGTTGATTTCGCTTTCTCCTTTTGGCTTTTGGACGGCCAACGAAAGCTGTCAGTTGTGGACCTTGACTTGGAAGACTAAGTAAGGGCAATACAAGGCAGAGTACCGACATTCCCTCCTAGCTTCGGATGCCAGTTCAGAGCTTTTGAGAGAAGGTTTCCCGGTTGCATTGGTTAGTAGATCCCCATCAGTAGGAGGTGTTGATTCATCCTGCCTCTCTCCAGTAGCTGACTGGTTTGGGTCTAAGCAGAGAAAGAAAGATTTACAGTTCTGTGCCAAAAGAGATAGATGAACTACAGAGACTAAGCTGCCTCCTCACCACGAGGATTTTTTCCATCTTTCATACTGACACCCGGATACGAAATTTACTGAACTACTTGAGCCTGCACCGATGTTCGTTCATCACAGTGATCATCAGAAAAGGAAAGGTTTGGGAGCTTACGCTTCCTCTGCTCGTCATTGATCGAATGAACTAAAGGCCAGTCATTGTCCCACCCGATCTTGTTTGTTTATAAGTATAAAATATGGATTCTTTCATCCCCAGTCCTCTCGTCCCGGAAGGAACAAGCAAGAGACAACGCTAACTGGACGAGGAATTGAGCCGGGCTATATGTATGGAGTGGAGGGGGGGAAACCTCCATTCCAAAGACGTGGCCCACGCGCCTCATCAGCGCAAAAAGGAGCCGCTAGTAATAACGTCTGATTGATTCCTTTTTCCGCAATCCCACTCTGTTGTTGTCGGTACAAAACCGAAAGGTATATCCTAAGATGTATCACCTCTTCCTTTTGAGAGTGATATAAAGAGTCACAATCAAGGAGATATTTGTGTTATGATTCCCACATTCCAAATATTTAGTGACAAGAAATCGTGTGTGCGTCTTTCATGGCAAGAGAAGCTCGATCGTGCTCGTGCTAGAACGGATAGTGGAACTTCTAGTTTATGTGGTTTTGGGGTATTGAATTGGATTGCAAAAGAAAGCTGGACTCCTCTTAAGATTGATAGTAAGAGATTGCCGAACCAAAGTATTCCGCTTTTTTCACACCTTTTATGATGCATAGTATTTCCCATCTAAGGCAACCTTTATTCAATCTCCGGATCGTATTATAGGGTTACAAGATCCTCTTAAAGGGTCCTCTCGAATTCCATCCTTTTCTCTACTCGATGCGATCAACTACTCCTATATCACCGACATCAGGTTTGTACTCTTTTTATGCCTAATCTTGGGATTTGGTGGAGCCTTGTACCCCATATACTTCTTTTTAATAATTAGATCTGTTGTTCGGTAAATCATCTGAATCTCCTACGTCCTCAGCCTTGCCCACCACATTCAAATGTGCAGTTGGGACTGCCTATGCCTTGCCTATTTTGTGAAAACGGCGTTCCCAATCTTATTAGCAACCTTAAAGACTTTCACCCTAATATACCATCCTAACATTTCGATCCTTTAGAGATCAGGTCCCATCAAGGAGCGGTATCCATGTCGATAATGATCGGGGCAATCTTCTTGAGTCTGGCACTGCCCTTGTATAATACACCATTTCTATTGGTTAACGAGTACGATGTTCCTCTTCCTTGATTTAGTAATCTTTTTCGAATAGAGGGTTTGCTTTCTGTTGTCTTGATTGAGGTTGTTTGGAGTGCAGATGGAAGTGTTGTCGAGGTCCGAGTGTAGTCTAGTCAATCTTGTTGGCTATACGAGCGAGAGATTCCCCGGGAAGTCTTTCAAAAAAGGAATGAGCGCTCTGCCCTAGCGAAGACGCACGGGAGAGATTCACCAAACTAGGGGCATATCCCGGATGACAGCTCGACCGATTAAAGCCATCGATGAGCTAAACAGAGGATCCCTACTTGATACGAAACAGAACAGGAACTTCACTCATACTTAAATACTTCAATCGATGAACTCCTTGCTTCATCGATGCTCGAGGAAGCAAGAGCGGGATGAGTGCCAACTACAACTACTAATGCTAATGGAAGCCCCTTTCTTGCTCTGCAACTCTCGAACTAGAGGAAGGAAAGCGCTATACCCACCCACGGAAGAAGCGAGGACGGGAATCTTGTACTAATTAAGCGGGAAGACCGATCTATTTCATTAAAGGAAGAAGGGGATTCGCAGGCAGGAAAAGATCAATAAACAGAAGGCCAAAGAGCAAAAGCCACTCATCAATTGCTTGTGAAATGCGGATGAGCACGGGCAGGTTATACACTTTCCCGAAGCGGTAAATGAAAAATGAGATAAGAGATGTTAGCATTAGCGGAAGATTGATCCTATAGTCTTACCCACTATCAAGCGGTTGAGGATCTACCACTCAAGAGATGATATGCTTACCCGTGAAGACGAAAGTTTACCGTGTTGGCAAATCCGGTCCCAAAAGCCGCCCAATTATCATATTTTCAGGCAGCCACTAGTTTTCCCCCAGAGGACCCAGGAAAGTCTCGTTTTTTCTTAAGAAAGATGGCGCCTCTAAAAGGATGTCTTCCATTTAATCAGCAGCCAAGGCCAAGACCAGAAGAGAGAGTCCTACCATCACGAGGGATTCAAGATAAAGAGATAGCAAGCCGGAAGGACGACGGGAGATGATCGTTCGGACAGGAGATGTGGACGAGTTTTAGCCTAGCTCCTAGAAGAAGGTACCGGGACCTCATTGAGCACAAGATTTTAGCGGTTAATGGAGAGCATCAAACCCATGCGTTGGCTTTGGTGCGAGGATCAAGGAGGCCGGATTTACCTTTATGAACCTCAGCGCGAAGTGGTCGGGTTCACTCCTCCTATTGCCTTTACCCAGCGGCAAGACGCTTAGTTTTGTCGGAAAGGGAATGCTTCTTCCCCTCTACTGTGCGGGTGCTAAGACTAGGCGAAGAATTTCATGAATCAGTTCGCTTGACCAACCCGAGCCTTCGAGCCTCTAGTTCTTCTGATTTTGCTAACATCCTTCGATGACAGGCCGACCGAAGGAAGACGCACCGGAATCCTACTTCTATCTCATCAGAAGCAGGCGCATAGGCTATAGAATATAGAATCCCACCTTCCACTCTATAAGCTACTGTGCCTAATTTTTAGCTTTTTGGTCATAGGTTGCCAGTTTTCGGAGCTCACTTTGCAGGTCAGAACTATCGGAAGA
>Ga0181464_1001001_pt1 | contig 13696 bp, 14 predicted proteins | sample InSIn2gowninarea_FD_119074 | JGI IMG/M metagenome (GOLD analysis project Ga0181464, IMG submission 119074) | Clean room microbial communities from NASA Spacecraft Assembly Facility at Jet Propulsion Laboratory, Pasadena, California, USA -... ...
ACGAGAGAGAGTTGTAGCTCTCTGCAGGTTGCAGTCGGCGTACTGGTAAAGGACTGCACCAGTACAAAATTATTGTAAAAGAAGTTTCTAATTGAAAGAAGATAGAGACATATTGCAGCAGGTGGTTTTCACCCACATTGGGTTTCCACCTTATATCTGGTGTTCTTTGGTGTGACTATTTGTTCTTGTTCATTATTACATGGTGCTAACAGACAAGTTAATCATCAATATCTGAAGAATAATTTAAAGTATAATTCTGGATGGTATATTGAAAAGAAGTTAATAATATTGATTCACCCCCCCCTCTTAGTATTGTTTCCAACAATTGGTACCAGAGCAGGTCCTTCAGAGAAGCTTGATCGCTTGAAGCAAGATTATACATCATGAGCAACTACGAGAGGGAAGCATCAATCAGGCCACCGATTTTTGATGGGACAAACTTCGTTTATTGGAAGGTAAGAGTTACTGCCTATCTTCAATCTCTTGGTACAGATGTCTGGGATATCATAGATACAGGGTACACTTTTCCTTCAGCTACTCCTACAGATCCGGCTGAGAAGAAGAAATATGAAACAAATGCAGAGGCAATTAGTACTCTATTGGGATGTCTATCTCAATCAGAATTTGTCAAAGTTATGCAGTATAAATATGCAAAAGAAATATGGGACAAGATTTTTCTGAGCTATGAAGGAGATGATCAGGTAAAAAGAGAAAAACTTCAAACCCTCAGGATTCAGTATGAAAATCTCAAAATGTACAATGATGAAAGTTTGGCTAACTATTTTCTTCGTGTAGATGAAATAGTTAATTGTATGAAAAATTTGGGTGAAGAAATAAAAGAGGCTTTTGTGGTTGAAAAAGTTCTAATATCTTTGTCCCCTAAGTTTGAATCTAAGGTTTCTGCAGTAGAAGAAAAGGCGAATCTACAAAACCTTAAAATGTCATATTTGCATGCAATTCTAACTGCTTATGAATGAGAAAAGGAGGTCCATCATACAGGAGAGAAGCTGCCTTCAAGGCTTCTGGCAAAGGAGAGTACTTTGAATCAGGTCACGTGTCAGAAGAAGAAGAAGAATCAAATTTTGTCAGAAATCTTCAACGAGGTACTGGAAGATTCAGAGGTAAGTTACCCTTCAAATGTTTTTCTTGTGGAAGAGTAGGTCACTATGTTGCCAAATGTCCTCATAAGGATAAGATTGACAAAGGGAAGGAACCTGTTAGATGGAACAAGAAACATAATACAAATAAGAAGAGCTATTACACCCATGAATACAATGATGGTCTATCAAATAGTGATGAAGATGAACGAGGTAAGCCCTATAAACTTTTAATGGCTTTTGAAGATGATGATTACATGGATGCTATAGATATGGATAGCTATTATGAGGAGATGTCTAGACTCAAGACATGCTTAGAAGAAAAGAATGTGATCATTGAGACTCTGCAAATCCAACTTGATGAAAAGGAACAATCTCTTGAGAAGTTAGAAGGTGAAATTGTTGGGCTTCGAAAAGAAATTGAGAAAACAAAGGCCCTTAATCTTAAATTTGTTAAAGGATCTGAAACTCTGGATGAGATCATCAATGTACAGCGCTCTCCTCTAATTAAGACAGGTCTGGGGTATACTGGAGAAGCATCTCAAGCATCCTCCTCAAAGAGTTATCTTGATGCAGCAAGGAGATACGAACAAAAGCCAAATGGAGACCATCAGGTAAAACAGGGACAAATTCCATCAAGAATAAACAAAGACTACCAAGGAAATCAGGGACAATTCACCTTAAGGGCGAACAAAAGCTACAATCAACCACAGGTAAGATCTTCTCAATTTACCTCAAGAATGGATGAAAATAGAAACTACAATCATATGGCTAGTAAATTTGATAATTTCAAAAGTTTCTTCAATGGCCAATGTTTCTCTTGCCATAACTTTGGTCACAAAGCAGCTCAATGTGTTGCCTACAAGACAATCATGACTAGAGAAGCTCAAAAACAAAGAAGTATGACTGGGATTACGAAAAGGACCTATAAAAACTTCTCGGCTCTTGAAAATGAAATTGAATGTTCTATTTGTAATAACTTTGGTCATGAAAACACTGAATGCAGGAGCAGATTTTGGTAGACAAAGGAACAAGCCTCAAGCACCAAAACATGGAGAATAAGGGAACCTCGACCAGAAAAATGTGGGATAGCATTTTATGCAGAAGGACAGGAAAATCAATGGTACATTGATAGCGGATGTTCGAAGCATATGATAGGTGATAAAGAAAAACTTGAATCATATACTGTTTTAGAAAAGGGGAAGAAAGTTTCGTTTGGGAATGATACTCCTGCAGCCATAAAAGGAAAAGGTATTGCTCAAGTGAAAGAAAAGGTCAAAGCTGGAAATGTTTTGTATGTTGATGGATTGAAACATAATCTTCTAAGTGTCAGTTAGATGTGTGATCAAGGAACCGAGGTAATATTTACATCAAATGGATGTCGTGTTCGTGATCTTGATACAGGTGAAACAGTGATCAAAGGCAAAAGAACTCCAAATAATCTATACATTTTTGAAGAAGGACAACAACAATGCTATATGAGCAAGGATGATGAGCACTGGTTATGGCACTGAAGGTTGGGGCATCTAAGCTTTTCACAAATAATGAAAGCATGTAAATATCAGGCAGTTCGTGGTCTTCCAGATATCAAAATTCCAGACAACACAATATGCAAATCATGTCAGTTTGGTAAGCAAACCAGGACTAACTTCCCTGAGAAGGAAGGATCAGCCAGCAAGCCTCTCGAACTTATCCATACAGATGTATGTGGTCCATTTAGAACAAGGACACCTCGAGGAGAGGAATACCTTATATTATTCATTGATGACTTCTCCAGGTTTGTTTGGTTAGGACTTATGAAGCACAAAGACGAAGCATTTGAAAAATTCAAATCCTTTAAAGCCCTAGTTGAAAACAAATTAGATCACAAAATTAAGTGCCTCAGGTCTGATAGAGGTGGGGAGTTTACCTCAAATGAATTTTTCGATTTCTGTGAAGAACATGGAATAAGAAGGGAATTCTTTACAGCAAGGACTCCTCAGCAAAATGGAGTGGTGGAAAGGATGAACAGAACAGTCCAACAAATGGCCTGTGCTATGCTTGATGAGTCTAGAACCCCCGCAACCTTCTGGGGTGAAGCTGCATATGCCGCAGTTGTTATTCTCAACAAAACAAATGTCGGAGTAAACAACACTCAAACTCCTCATGAGCTCTGGTATGGTGAGACTCCTTCAGTAAAACATTTCAAAATTTTTGGAAGCAAATGCTACATCAAGAATACTGATGAACAACCTAGCAAACTTGAACCTAGAGCAGATGAAGGTATTCTCCTTGGTTATTCTCCCTATAGCAAAGCTTATAAGTGTTACAGTAAAAGACTTGGAAGAATTGTTGATAGCATTGATGTTGTGGTTGATGAAAAAGGATACATCCCTAGGCAAGTAAATCATGAAAATATCGAAGAGGATGAAGACTACTCTCCAAATCAGATAAATGATGAAGAAGAATCCCAAGAAGCACCAGAGGAACAGATAAGGATAGAAGAGAAAACTCCATCCAGGTATGTTCAAAAGAATCATCCAGAATCTCAGATTTTGGGATAGAAAGAAGCAGGTGTACAAACAAGAAGAACAATAGCAGAAGCCTCAAGCTATTTGGCATTTCTCTCCTCCACTGAGCCACAAAATGTAAAAGAAGCGTGCAAAGATGAATGTTGGGTCAAGTCTATGGATAAAGAACTTGAACAGATCGAAAAGAACAACACTTGGGAGTTGGTTTCGAGACCAAAAGATAAGAATGTTATAGGGACAAAATGGATCTTCAAAAATAAGTTGAATGAAAATGGGGAAGTAGTTAGAAACAAGGCAAGACTGGTTTGTAAGGGATATGCTCAACAAGAAGGAATAGACTCTGAAGAAACCTTTGCTCCCGTTGTTAGACTTGAGGCCATCCGAATGTTCCTTGCTCTCTCAAGCTTTCAGAAGTTCAAAGTATTTCAAATGAACGTGAAGTCAGCCTTTTTGAATGGAGATCTAGAAGAAGAAGTATACTTTGAGTAGCCAGATGGGTTTATTCTTGGGAATGATCCAAATCTTGTATGTAGACTGAAAAAGGCTCTTTATGGTCTTAAACAGGCTCCAAGGGCTTGGTACTACCGCTTGGACAAATACCTTCACCAACAAGGTTTTTCAAAAGGGTCAGCAGATAGCAATCTTTATATAAAAATTGAAAATGACAAATTGCTAATACTTGTTGTGTATGTAGATGATATTATCTTTGGCAGCAATGAAGAAGCTATGAGTCAAATCTTTGCCTTAGTAATGCAGAAAGAATTTGAGATGTCCTTGCTTGGGGAACTAACATACTTTCTTGGATTGAAAATCCAACAAAATGAAGATGGTATTTTCTTGTCTCAAACCAAGTACCTCAAGAAGATTCTGAAGAAGTATGGCATGGAAGATTCAAAACCAGTATGTACCCCCATGGTTACAGGATGCAGCCTTAGTGCAAATGATGAATCAGTAGCAGTGCATCAGCCAACTTATAGATCTATGATTGGAAGTCTACTTTACTTAACAGGTACCCGACCAGATATTACACATGCAGTGGGAATAGTTGGAAGATTTCAGGCAAATCCAAAGGAAACTCATCTTCAGGCATTGAAGAGAATTTTCAAGTATCTTCAAGGAACTCAAAACTATGGTTTATGGTACCCTAGAGATACAGATCTCACACTTCATGCTTACATAGATGTAGATTGGGCGGAAGTGTGGATGACAGGAAAAGCACAAGTGGTGGTGCATTCTTTATAGGTTCCAGATTAGTATCTTGGTTCAGCAAGAAAGAGAGTTCGATTGCTTTATCTACAGCTGAAGCAGAATATGTGGCTGCTGCATCTTGTTGTACTCAAATTCTTTGGATGATGCAGACCTTGCAGGATCTTCAAATCACTTGTACACCACCTATCTCCATCTTATGTGATAATACAAGTGCAATAAGCATTTCAAAGAACCCAGTCATGCATTCAAAGACTAAGCACATACCGATCAAGTATCATTTTCTCAAGGAACAAGTGCTTGAACAAAAGGTTAAGTTGGAGTATGTTCCTTCTAAGGAACAAGTTGCTGATATACTTACCAAAACATTGCCCAGGGAGACCTTTGAATACCTCAGGCAAAAGCTGGGGGTTGTTGATGCATCATCTTGTTGTTGAATCTCACCTAGTTCAGAGACTGTTGGTTATACACGAGTATATGCATACATTTGCTGGATTGGTCGCAAATCGAATGGCACAGGTTCAGGGGGAGCATATATAATACATTGTTGGCATTATGGCAGTACAGAAAGAGAGCCTGGATACTGATTTGAATATGGTTGCAATATGTCTCTATCTAATTCATGATCAATTATGGTGTTTGGTGGATTATGGTTTACTCTTGCAGATCCGGTCTTTTAGTCAGGGGGAGCATGTTCGCAGGGGGAGCATAACCCTTTGCCCTTGATGTCAAAGGGGGAGAATGACATTGAGGATCTTGAGATTACCATCAAGTCCAAAGGGGGAGATTGTTGGCATTATGATTCTGGTACAGGTGTTGTACTTGATGGCAACTCATGGTAGCTCATTCAAATAGCAAACTCTGATCAGGCTCTCAAAATAAATAAAAATAAAGAGGTTTGCAGGTGCTCAGTGCAAAAGGTGCGTACATGCAAGTACACCGACCAAGAGGTGCGCACATATATGCAAGTTTCCCGTTTAGAAGGTGTGGTCCCCCGAATTCACTCTCTCCAATGCAAAGAAGCACACTCACGAGGGGTTTATCATGTTTGGCCCGTGGTACTTAGCCCATCGATCACGATCCTATGGTTTTGGTCTGTGGTATTGTTTTTATATTATTATTATTATTGAGCCCCAAGTTTTTTGGTCCCTTGTATTGGTTCTCTATGGTTCTGCTTCATGGTTTTAGTAAGGGCTCGCCTATAAAAGGGAAAGGGGATCACTTGGCTAGTCACTTGTGAATCTTGAATATCTTAAGATCTGAAATATTGGGTTATTGGTCTCAAAGCTAGATATAAATAAAGGTGAAATTAAAGGCGAATCTATTGAAAAGTCGTGATCTCTCGAGCGCTTGATCAGATCAGTGGATCTGACTATCTGTGGCACATTGGTGGACTATTAATTTGGCCCTAATTAGAGGTTCGCAGGCGGTTCACGGTGCAAGTGCGGGGGTACATAGCGTAGAATAAGGCACAATGCATGGGTACGCAGCGCAATAGAAAAGCACAGTGCGGGGTACGCAGTGCAGTAGAGGTTGCTCTGCGAATATACGCAGGGAGCAGAAGAAGAAGTTGTGGAGGTACGCAGAGCCGCAGAAGGATTAAGTGCGGACCTGCGCAGCCTAGGCATAGAAGAGCTGCGGATATCTGCAGGTTTATACTGGTGAAGTAGCAGGTCTATTTTGAAATATCTGTTGGCTGTCTTTTATCTGTAGCAGAAGAATTTTGGGTTTAGATTACTGTTATTGTTGATCTAGTTACTGCATTCTGGGAGGTTATTGGTTGGTTCTTTGATTGATTGAAAAGGTTGTTTGGGAAATTCACATGTACTTGATGATCAATTGATGTTCATGGATCTAGTTTGAAAATTTATGAAAAGTGGTCCTTGAAAGAAAAGAAGTAGGGGGTTGTAGCTCCCTTCCAGGAGAGACTGGAAAATGAGAGAGAGTTGTAGCTCTCTGCAGGTTGCAGCCTGCGTACTGGTAAAGGACTGCACCAGTACAAAATTATTGTAAAAGAGGTTTCTAATTGAAAGAAGATAGAGACATATTGCAGTAGGTGGTTTTCACCCACATTGGGTTTCCACCTTATATCTGGTGTTCTTTGGTGTGACTATTTGTTCTTGTTCATTATTATATGGTGTTAACAGACAAGTTAATCATCAATATCTGAAGAATAATTTAAAATATAATTCTGGATGGTATATTGAAAATAACTTAATAATACTGATTCACCCCCCTTCTCAGTATTATTTCCAACAGAGTTCAGATGTTGAGAAAGACTGTCACTCTTATCTATTGTAACTTCATTCAAAGCAAAAGTAAAGTAGGAACAAGATTACTAAACTATGAAATAACTAAACTATGAGTGAAACAAAATGACTGAGTTATACTAGGTATAAAGCAAACGAGATAATTGAGTTATGCTAGATGTGAAGCAAACAATATTATCGAGTTATGCTAGGTATAAAGCAGACGAGATTACCGATACAAATATCAATCAAGTGAATCTAGTTGCGAACTCCATTGAACTGCATCCTAAAATTGTAAAAATAGAGCATCCATAAATTAAATATACGAAATAAAAGAAAATAGAATTGCAATGAATCAAAGACCTGATTTGCACGTAGGGGGCTTCCATGAGGCAGTCAATAGCTTTAATCAACAACACATAAAATGTATGAACCAAGATCTTTGCATTAATCAGAAAAGAGTTTCTATAGGATGCTTCAAAATTGCATACAATGGAGCACCCTTAACATAGAGCTGCCATTCTTCTTATAGAATTTTTAATTAACAACATGAGAAATTAAAGCCTATATGTCTTGGTGACAATCCTTATCAAAACCAAATCATATCACTTATTCTTTGATTTTCTATTCAAAAAGTAAATTGATAATATCTCTTGAAACTCAGACTCTATTCTAGCACGTTATCTCTGTGGTTGATTATCATGGTTGATCATGTTGTAGTGTGAATATCTTGATGGATTAGCTAAAGTAAATAGGAAGAAATCCATGAGAGGATCATTCCCTATCTACACATATACTCCTTTGCTGAGTTGGAACACTCAAACCCTTTCAACAATGGAAGTAGTTGCGGATCTCTTGATTAGTTGTAGAATCAGGTCAACTCTGTAGTTGCATGTAAACTTTAATAAAACAATAAGGGATATTGAAAAAATATGAAAAAGAGGAAATATGAAGGCTTTTCTTAATAAAACCTTATATTTATTGCATTTATTTGGATGATAGCGATAGGAAAAAGGAAGTAACATGGAAAAAAATGGTGTCAAGGTAAAGCAATTCTTGGACTCTACAGTGTGCCAATGCATGTTAAGGAGTCTTAGGGAGTGCCAGAGAAACATAAGGGAGCATTAGGTCAAAATGCATGGAAATGAATGAATAAGAGTGTGTGACAAGGAGTGTCAGCGGGTTCCAAGTGTGCTAAGGAGAGAGTGACATGGTATGCTCAGTTGCACTAAGTCATACTAGATTTCTAGGGCCACATGCAGCCAAGATGTGCCAGGTGACAGGGTGTGTCAACATGTGCTGGACATGTTAGGGAGTGTCAGGGAAACATAAGGGAGCACTAGTTCAAATTAGTACATGGAAATGAACAAATAAGTGTTTGTGATAGGAAGTGTCAGTGAGATACATGTGTGCTGAGTGAGTATAAACAAGGTATGGTAGGCAGTGCTAAGCCATGCTAGAGGCTAGGGAAACATACCAAGATGTGCTAGGTGCTAGGGTGTGCCAATGCATGCTAGGGAGTGTTATGGAATGCCAAGGAAACAAAAGGGATCACTAGTTTCAAATACATGGAAATGAATGAATAAGAGTGTGTGACAAGGAGTGTTAGTGAGTTCCAGGTGTGTTAAACAGGAAGTGACAAGATATGTTAGGTACTTCCAAGGAATGCTAGAGTGCCAAGGCAACATACCAAGATGTGCCATGTACCAGGGTGTGTCAACACGTGCAAATGAATGTTAGGGAATGCCACAAAAACACAAGGGAGAACTAGTTCAAAATGCATGGAAATGAAGAGATTAGAGTGTGTGATAGGGAGTGTCAACGAGTTCCAAGTGTTCTAAGGAGGGAGTGACAAGTTTATATGCTAGGCAGTGCCAAGGCATGTTAGAGTCTCAGGGCATTTCAAAGAGTGCTAGGGTGTGCTAGGGAGTGCAAAGCATGACAAGAAATGTAGGGAATGCTAACACATGCCACATAGGGCTAAGGGATTGTTAGATGTGCCATGTGCTATGGCATGTCAAGATTTAAATTGTGTTTCTTAGTTGTTTTATGGCCATGGTTGGATGTGAGCCTTTAATTGGTAGCTTTTTAAGTGGGATGAGTTGATATTGGACTTAAGTACCCTAAGATGTGTTATAGGTAGCGCTTAGGTGAACAAGGCATAGTCTAGTTGTAGTAACTATAACTTGGTTAAGTTGTTGTAGTCAGGGCAGGACTTGGTTGGGTTCTGGCCAAGTATAAAAAAACTAAGGGTAGTTGTGAGGGCATGATAGCTAAGGAGTGCCAGGGCATGCCAAGGAATGAAAAGGTGTGCTAACATATGGTAGAGAGTGTCAATGGATGGTAAGGAGTGTTAGGGAGAGTCAGGGGAACATAAGGGAGAACTAGGTCAAAGTGCTTGGAAATGAACACATAAGACTATGTGCCAAGGAGTGTAAGAGAATTCCATGTGTCCCAAGGATGAAGTAGTTTAGGATAAGTTTAGAATAGGACTTGTAGGAGGCAAGACGATGGTTGTGATAAGGCGTGGAAAAATCCATTTCAGAGAAAGGGAGACTTCGGGTTGGGCACAATATTGTTTTGCTAATGAATTGGTTGGGTTCCCAAGTCGCCAAAAAAGTAAGGTTATCTGTGAGAGTGTTAGTGTCAGTCAGTTCAGCCTATCACCAATGATCAAATATGCTCTTACAAGGTGTTGTGAAGGTGATAAGTCAAATTTTTGTCATTTCAGTGAGTCTTCAAATACAAATTTGGTCACTGGCTAGTGTGTCTAGGGCTATTTCCACTCTCTCAATAATTTCATATGCCAATCACATTGTTCACTCAATTGAGTCTACCATCATGAAAACATCATTAATATCACTTCAATAACATCATCATGCTCTCCGTTTAGCTCGGTGTCACCATTAGGTCATTAGGGTTAAGGTCACAAAATCAGTAATTTCATGTATAAATCCGGCAAATGAGGAGTAGCAATAGGTAAATTTGGTCAATAACACTCGATTTCAAATGTAATTTATGTTTTTAGATGTAATAATGTTCCTAAGGTTCTAAAGTTACAATAATAGGTCCTAAGGCTACAAAACTAAGAAAGAAACATCCTACCTCATTAATCACTTAGGCACCAAAAGAAAATTATAAAAGCACATGGAGGAGCTCATTCACACTCATTTTCACTTGTCTACAATCCTAGCCTAAACCTCCTCCCTCTCCTTTGCAAAAAATTGTGATTCCATAGCCCTCACTAGAAAAAATTGACTCTCGATGCGTACAAAGAGCCTTCGTTGCATACCTAGACAACATGCTGTGCATAGGAAGGCTTCACTACGCACGGTGCAGAGTTGTCCAAAATTGTTGGTTGACCACGAAAATTCATTTTTCAAAGTTCCTCTTCAATCATTTCATCCTCCAGGATCTATAACAAGTAAGTTTAATCATTTTCACGCCCTGATTTGCCTCATATGTCAAGAAATTAATTAAATACTTCTTCTTCTAGGGTTTACATGATTTTCATGGTTTTGATCCTCAAATGATGAGTTGCTATCCTAAACCCTCGATTCATTGTCCCTACACTTCTGTTTGCAGCTAATACACCATTTCCATCCATCACAAATCCTTATCCCCTCATTTTCTATCACTTTCCTCTAATGCCTAATCTACCCTATCTCTTTCTAGTATAGGCCTATGTTTTGGCCTTTTCCACTCCCTCCCCTCACTCATTTCCCAAAATTCCTTTTTCCCCTATTCAATGACATCATCCCCTACCCTCCTAAATTTCCTTACAAATTTAGGCAACTCCTAACTCCATCATACCACCTCATTCCCTCACTACAGAAAATTTCACTTTTTTGCTTGCCTTTCACCTAGGGTTTGAAGTATGGAGCTTGACTCATCACCATCAGAGAAGAGGAAGTGCAACAAGGGGGGAAAGATACTTAGGTTTGAGCCCTATAATTGCAATGAAAGCACCTCCTCCCCATTTGTCATGAAATGCCTTGAAGATGTCAATTGTTTAGGGTTTTGTCAAAGAGTGCAGGAAGTGGCTGGTTACCATGAGCACCTCACAAGTATATTTTCCCTCACCTTAAGGAAGAAAAGATCACCATTGTAGGGACTAATTTCATATTTTCAGTGGATGAAATCTCTCAAGCTACAGGCATACCAAACCATGTTGAAAACTAGTGCAAAGGCATGAACCTAGACCTAGAAGAGTACAAACCCTACTTGAAATCACAATACAAAGGAGATAACTCACATGTTTTCCCATCAGATACTTGTTGGAGAGATATGCACCATTGGTGAAGGTTGTCATGAAGTTCTTCACATGTGAGGGAAGATTTTCTAGGTTATATCAATACACATAAGACTGCTTATGCACTTAACAGCTACGAAGTCTCTAAATTTGTCTAGCTACTTGTATAGGAGCCTAACCAAAATGTCTGAAAGGGCGCAATTGAAAGGAAAGGTACATTATCCCATCCTATTTCACCATAGCCTAATAAAGGTTATTTTACTCCATTAGTTGAAAGAGAAGAACATGACATGGGACACCTTCCTTGAAGCAACCTTGGAAACGCATATAACCACTTCACCAAGCCAGCACCAAACCATGATGTTATTACAACCCATGGAGGTGGGGTCATCAATCAAACATGATTAGGTCTCCATGGAATCTAAGCCTAAGGTGACCTAGACACATCAGAGAGGAAAAATCCTTGTGTTTTCTCCTTAAATTGAGGAAGGGGCCAAACCTACTACATCAGCAGAATAGGGATCACCATCACATCATGAGGCTTCTTTGCATGATGAGGAGCCCATTAAGAATGAATTTGACCTAGTTGACTTGAAGGCACATGATGAGCATCAAAACCTACAAAAAGTCATTAAAGAGAAGGATTCTCATATCATGGAGCTCAAGGACAATTTTGAAAGGGCCAAATTCATCATTGCATTCCTTGAGCAAGAAAACAATCAACTTAAGGAAAAACAGTTAGTCATGGAGAAAGAGAAATTCAAAGCCAAGAAACAAGAGATGAAAGTAAAGGTAGTGGTGGACCATGAGGACACTGAGAATCATGAAGAACATGTGGCAAGGAAGATACCAAGGAAAATGGGTCTTACGAAGGCACTTCAGAGCGAAAGAGAACAAAAGCCACCAATGGAAGAATTGACCTTTGAAGAGAGGATTGGCATGCAAATAAATGAGGACAAGGAGTTTTGGCTTGACAAAGTCAATTGCCACCTTAAAAAAAATCCTTGATAAGGCCAACAAGGATAACAAGTTGCAAAATAAAACGGCCATCCATTATTACACAAGGAATCAGGTTGCCAAGGTCAAAATCAAGCAGTTGAAGGAGAAAATCAAGGAAACCCTAATCGACCAAGAGGAGAAGGGTAAGTTCGATTTCCTTTCTAATGCATACATGATTGCATAACATACCTCATTAGGAATCTCTGGAAAATTTTGGGAGGATTTGGATAAAATTTTGTGTTTTGGTGCAGACTTGCAATTTTTGGGCAATTTTCTGTCTAGGAGCGCAGCAAGCTCACGCTGTGCTTCTTCCACAGGGCTCCAAATTATCGAAGATCAGAATTTTTGGAAAGATTATGAGCCCCTCTAGAAACCCATTTTCCCACTTTCCTAGTCTGGGGCTCATTTTTGGAGAAATTTTCAAAAAAGAGGCCAAAAATCACTTTTATGCCCCTCTTTTTCCATTTTGTTCCGCACCCAGAGACACCTTGGGAGAATGGCCATATCTCAGCCACAAATGGGTCATTTTGAGTGAACAAATACTCTAAAGACATATAAAATATCCCATATTTCTATAAAATTCTTCAAATAGGGATTTGGACTTTAGAAATGCACTCAAAAATGGCCTCTAATCGCTCGCTGCACACCTGGAAATTTCTAAGATTTTTATAAATTTTTCACTGTGTAATTTTTTGTAATTCCTAGTTTGACTTTGGTAAAAGTGAAAAGGGTGAAGTAGATGAATGTGAGGGGTAGAAGTAAATGTAAATAATGGGTGGTTAGTCTTTGTAATCTGTTTTGATGTAAATTTTACCTCATTTATGAGAGAGGTTGGAGTCAAAGTTAATTGTAGAAGTTGTTTTTAACTTCCCTAGACATTAGGGTTTGGTTAGAACACCTAATGGAATAGTTCCTAGAGTCATGGATTCACCCCTGAGAGTGGGGAGATGTTGTTTTTGTCTTTATGTATCAGTTTCTCAATGATAGAACAGGTTGGGTTTCAGAGGAGAGAACTATTGTAGCTTGTACTTGGACATTTTCTGGAAATCAAAGGACACAGTTTGCAACTATTATCTAGGAATTCATGTGCAGTAAGTTTGTGATGTTATTTTTTCTCTGTTATAGATTTATATGAAATATATTCATCTTCTCTTTCCATTCATCAATTATTGAATGGTTTTCCTTACATTTTATTAACAAAATTATTTGCATAAAGCTCTATTTTGATGGAAAAATCATTATGCGTTACTTTCTTTCTTGCTTAATGAATTCATGTTTCATGCTCATTAAGACCTTTTGCTTCTTCTAAACACTACACTACATTGATAAACCCTAAGAAGAAGTATTTAATTAATTTCTTGACATATGAGGCAAATCAGGGCG
>Ga0181464_1001006_pt1 | contig 13647 bp, 20 predicted proteins | sample InSIn2gowninarea_FD_119074 | JGI IMG/M metagenome (GOLD analysis project Ga0181464, IMG submission 119074) | Clean room microbial communities from NASA Spacecraft Assembly Facility at Jet Propulsion Laboratory, Pasadena, California, USA -... ...
ATTCCATCTTGTAACTATAGGTACGAGCTATGTGTCCATAGTTATGACATTTGTAACATTTGATGTTATTCATAGAAGATCCTATTTGGTGTCTATCTCGTGATTCTGCAAATTTTCTTCTAGGGTTTTGCCGCTAATAGTTGTACCTGTTTGGAACTTCACAAGCCCTAGCCATATGTCCAAAATTGTTACATTTGTAAAACATTCAACATCATCTCTCAAATGATCATATATGTTGATATTCTCCTGAGTTCTGGAATATCCATTTATGAGAGATCTCCCAGAATTATATTCATTCCAAACATACATGCGAAATTCTGCAGCTCTATGTCCAAACCTTCCACATGAATGACAATGACCATAAAATATAGGTTGATACCCAGGAGGAAATCTTCTTCCAAGGTTCTTCTTGTGAGTCTTGATCTCTTGATCTAGCTAGGAGATCTACCTACTTGGTATATTTTTCATATCCATCTTCTTTAGTTGTCATAGAAGGACTTGAGTCCTTTTCGAATTTTTCTTTGTAACTGTTAGAGTCGGTCTAGTTATCCCTCCTTCAGAGATCAAAGCTCTTTTTTGCATTTCATGTTTAGGTGTCCCATCAATTTCGATTAGTTTCATTTCGTTAGGCATGCCATAACTCTGATGGAGTGGGTTGTCTTACTCAATCCCCTCTTGCTTGGCTCTGCTGGTTCAGTTATATTCGTGAAAACAAGTCTTCAAAAGGTCATGTATAGTCTTGTTTTAAATTTCTAAGTTATAGCAAAGTTTTTTGGTCATTAGGTCTAGGGTTGAGTTAGTCTTGTTCTCAGACTAGCAGACCAGAGGGATGTTCTCAAAAGATTTTTACTTCAATAATTTTCATCATTATACGGATTGATCACAACTTGTCTTCAAAACTCTGTTTTGAGGGTAAGTTTCATTTTGTAAATTTTTTTTAAAAATAAAAAGTTTAGTTCTCAAAATCATCCAAACACAGCCCTGGTCTCCTTTGCCAGATCATGCCACAAGCTATCCCTGCAAAAAATTGCAAAGAAAATCATCATTTCAACCAAAGTTAAGGAGGAAACCAAAAAGTTCAGAAGTTTATTAACCCTGAAAAGTGCAAATGACAAAACATTACAAATGGGTCATGCACCAAGAAAAAATTAAAATGACTCTATATAAAGTCATTCCATGTTATTTGAAATTCATTTTGGATGCCAAGAGTAAAGCATAACCCTCCAAGGCAAAATTAAGAGTTTGTGAGCAAATTCGAAAGGGTTCCAGAGCGCGCGGCGCATAGAGCTGAGCGCGTGACGCATCAGGAGCATGCGACGCATCAGGAGCATGCGACGCATCAGAGAGAAAATTCCAGTGTAAATTTGCATGCGCGCGACGCATTGGGCAGAGTGCATGGCGCACTGGGGTTTCGCCCAAAAAACTCGCATACATTTACCTTTTCTCCGCATAAAATTTCCAGGTAGGTCCTTAAATCAATACACTTGCTCTATATTCAATGATAAATGTGGTGGATTCATGAATAATGATCAAAGATACAAGATTTGAAAAGCCTCCTTTTGCCAATAAAATTTTGTTGTAGGGTTTGAAAATGATTTTGTGACCAAGAGTTTTTCCTCCCCAATTTCCCTTTATTCCTCATCCCCTCAATCCCTTCATTAATCCTATATTATCATAAATAAACCCCTAATCCCTTTCCCTATATAAACAAAAATAAAGACTCCTTAAAACTTATTCAAAACCCAAACCCTAACTCCCTATTCTCACACATAGATTTCCCCTTCTCTCCCTGATTAAAGTTTATCTCCAAACTCGTTAATTCCCTAATGATTACCCCTTTCCTAATACCTCCTTGTGTTTTTGTTTTTTCCCTTGGTCACAACATTTTCTAAATCAAGGAAAAGGCAAAAGAACAGTCTACAAGTAATTAAAGCACATAGTTACACATCAGCATATATATTCCAGCTGTCTTGTCTTCGAAAACATGTCAGAAACCGAGTCAGATTATGAGCAGGATTACGATAGTGAGTCTACACCGGAGGTTAGTGTGCCAAGGAGGCATCATAAAAGTGGCAAAAGTGGTCAGCATCTCAGGGAGGAACCAACTTCTTTGACTCAATTGCAAGCTTGTCCACTTGCAATGGATTGTTTTTGGTATCAATCTTGCTTTGAATACTGTGAGCTGATCTCACAAATCCAGCATCATCGAGAATTAGTCCATTTATTTGTTCTACATCTACAGGACGGTCATGTGAACCTTGCCGGAGTGAATTTCACCTTATCACCTGAAGCTATTGCTTAGGCCACTGGGATACCAAATGTAGGTGAGGAATGGAGTAAACGCCAGCTGCTAGACAGATTTTACTATGAGCCATATATCAAGCTCGGATTTATGAGAAACTTGAGTGCAGTTTTTCCTTTTAGTTTCCTAAGGGATGAGTATGCACCATTGATGAAACTCATTATTCGATATTTCAGTTGCGAAGGCAGATTCTCACGCCGTTATGCATACCATGTCCGTTTGTTGATGAACTTTACGAGGGTACGTATGATGAACATTCCGTTTTTTATGTGTCGCAATATAGAGAGGATGGTGCCTTTAGTGCAAAGGAAGAGCCCAGTAGATCAGCATAAGAGCACATATCATTATGCATTGATCAAAATCGTAGTGATGCATCAGTTGGCATAGTAGGGAATTACTTGGGAAGATTTCATCTCACGTGATTACTTCACATCACTACAGCCGCCTCCCGAGATAGTCCATGATGAGGGAGCACCGTCACATCAGCCAGACATTCCCGAGACTGAGCATATAAGTGCTCCTTCATATGTCACATATCAACGAGGCCACAGAGCCTTATTTGCATCAGCACGACGAGTACTATCTTCACCCGGGGTGGAAGGGGTCTCGTTAACTTCATCAACACAGCGAGTATTATCTCCACATCATGTGGAAGGGGTCTCGCCTTCTTCTACACAGGTACAAATCCAGGAGAGGGGCAATCAACCCATGCTTGACGAGGGACCTTCAGGAGATCTGGATACAGATATTATTGACCTTGATATCAACTCTCCTAGCTCGGAGCTAAAGGAGATTATTCAACAACAAAAGGCTAAAAATCACTTGTTGCAAAAGAAATTAGAGATGGCTAAGTGGACAATCAACTACTTGGAGCAGCGCAACAAACAGCTGGAAGATGAACACATGCTTTATGAGCTGCGGCAAATTCGGGAAGACCGAAACTTGGCCCGAAAGAGACCCGGCGATTTGACACCAATTGAGCGAGAGTCTATGCTCATCCGGGTGAACACTCATTTGGAGAAATTGTTGGTGAAGGAAAATAGAGACAAGGACATGCTTTGTCACATGAAAACTCATTATTGGGCTTGCATGCATGTATGCAAGACGAAAATCAAAATCCTTAAGAGGCACTTGAACAAAGCACAAAAACGACGGAAAAAGCCTGATCCACTCCAAATTTTGGCTGAAGCCTCTTTGGTCGAGCATGATACTTGAATGGGGACCCCCAGCCCAAATTTCAAGAAATTTGGAGAAAATTTTGTCAATTTTGAAATTTTGGTTAAAAAAATAGGTTTTTTGGCTCAACGCGTAGCGCGTCGCGCGCGACCCATACGATTGGGAGATCCAAATCACAAATGGTTTGCATTTTTGGATTTGTCATGATGAAATATAGATGCTCAGTTATGGCCAAGGCATTTCATAAAGGTTTGGGTCCCCAAAAGGTCAAAAAACATGCAAAAAATGACCTTACTGCCCCTTTTTGGACACACATGAAGCAGTCTTGGGAGAATGCACTTTTGGAGGGGAAAATGGACACTAAATTGGAAAATTTCACTTGGGTTAGAAATTAGACATCCAGAAATTTCCAAAAGGCTATTGTGAGCTCAATTTGGATGCCGGGAAGTGCCCCAAAAGTAGGTGGAAATGCACGCGGCGTGTAGGGCTCAGGCGCGTGGCGCACAGGGTTTCTCAGCACAGTTTTCTCCTTTCAGCTCAGGATTTCGGCCAGTTTTCACCAGTTTCACTCCTTGATGTGATTTTTGACCAAGCATGATGTAATTTTATGTATGTAAGGTAACTTGGCACTTATTTATCTCCTTTAGATGGTTCATTCACAAAATTACCATGAACTTAATGTAATGAATCAGTTTCCTTCTTTTTAGAGGCAGGTTGTTTTGGTCAACTAGATTCCTGCTCCATGTTTAGAATTGGTTGAAACAACTCCTAGGATGATGAGCTCGACCCCTAGAGGCAAGGAAATGAGTTAGATTGCCTATATTATGTATTTTCTTAGTCATTTTCATGGTTGGACTCTTAGGGAAAAAGCTTAGACTCTATTGTACATTTTATCTCTGCAATTTTGGCAAAGGAAAGACCAGGGTTTTGCAGCACTCTTTAGAATTCATGTGGCTTTATGTTTTGATGGTGTGCTTCTTTTAGTACTTGCAAGTTGTTATATGTATCATTTTCCTTCTCTCATCTTCTGCTATTGAACAAATGAAGTGTTAAGGTAGAATTCATAACTTGTATGCTCTGCCTTTAAGTTTGTTTGATCTTCTATGTTTTCTTCTGTTTAAGGAGAATTCTTGTGATTTCCTTGCTCTCCTTAGCTCCTCACCGGTCTGATCTATCCACCTCATTTGCTTTAAGTCATCAAAACAATTGCCTACCTTGCTCCAATCAGACCTCTGCAGAAACTGTGTCTCATCCCCACACCCAAAATTGCCTTTCCCTTTGATTCACCAAAATTTCAAAAAATCAATTTCAAACTCCTTGTACTTCATACCTAGCTTAAAATTAGCTACCAATTCAGTCATCTCGAGCCTCCTTGATTATATTTTCCGAGATTGACCCAGAGAGAGCCCTCTCATGTCCTCGTAGGGCTAGCTACGAGGTTGAGCGTGGTTTGATGTTGCCTTGAGTTTTTCCTTCTTCAGCCTGAGGCAAATTCGAGCGTTAACATAGTGGCGACCATACTGGAGAATCAAATAGAATGGTTTGCCCGTTGATTTCATTCATCTCATAAGCTACAGACGGAGCCTAAAGATTATCCAGGTAGCCTTCGAAACACTTCTGCTTTGCATTAGTGCAAGTAGATCAATGCTACTTCAGTCCATCTCTGGTTTAGCTTTTGACCGTGACATTCCAAACACCCCAGTACATTTGTAAACTCTGAACTTTTGGATGATAAGTCTAGAGTTTCACAGGCTGACTAGTTGTTTTATTCCTTGAGTTTTTGAAAATAACAAGCTGGCTTCAGATCCTAGTCTCATATTTAAATCTCATTCATGTCCAACTATCTTTGAGTATTTTGCAGATATTGATTTTGACGAAAGGTTTGAGCTATCACTGTTTAAAACTAAATCTGAGAGTGTACTTGATTCTTTGGTTCCTAATCTTGACTTTCTTGCTGCCCTGGAAATTGAAAGGAATAATAAGTTGGTTGAAAATTTTATTTTACAACACCTTCAGTTAGATATTGACGCGGAAAATTTGGTTGAGTTCCTAGAAGCTGCATTTGCCAACATTGGATTTACCATCACGACTGTTGCCTCGCATGAGCAGACTAAACCCCCTTTTATCTTTGTTTCTCCTATAATCACATATCTAGATTCCGCAGCCATTTCCCCTTCTTCATCTCACCTATTTTCTCCTCCACATACCCCTCCATATACCGCACGTACTTCAGCGACACCCACTCCTCCAACTACCCCCAGGCCAAACCCTCCAAAAGCAATGGCAGCTCGGTTTGCACCCCTCGCTTTGCCTCAAGTTTTCAATGACATGCCTGCAGATTATCAAAGTAAAATCCCTCTGTTTGATGGCACACCTCAGAATATCATAGCTCAGTAGCATGTGGATAAGATGGCAGATTTCTTTGATCTTCATGAAATCGATGAAGAAAATGTGACTATGAGGTTATTCATGCAGACTTTTGGTGGAGAGGTAAGGAAATGGTTTAGAAATCTTCTGGCCAGAAGTATTCCTACATTATATGATCTCAAAAGACAATTTTTAGAATGTTGGGAAGTGAAAAAAGATCCGCTGCAAATCAATGTCGAATATACTAAGCTCAAAAGGAATGTTGGAGAGTCTGTCCAAGACTATTGTATCAGATTCAACACAGTATACAATGCAATTCTGGATGATTTAAAACCAACTAGAAAATCAGCGCTGCTCAAATTCCCTGATGGTTTTGATCCAGACATGGCATATCAACTAAGGGAGAGAGATCCAGCCACCTTAGAAGAGATGTAGAAAATTGCAGTTAGTGTCGAAGCAAATTTGAATGATAAAAGAGCTAGAATGAAAGCTGAAAAGAAGGTTACCATAAAAGAAGAAGCTTCTACATCAGACCAAGTCCTTCGAAAGTTAGAAAAGATGATTGAAAGGTTAGCTATTGACAAGCCTGAAACACAGATTCGGAATCCTAATTTCCGGGGTCAACAACAGCCACAATTTAGGATCAAATAGCATGAGCAACAGTCGCAAGACACACCATCACAACAGCAGCAAGTGAAGACTCCTCTTCAACAGAATTTTGTTGGTCCTGAGTCGGATGATGATGATCATGTAGTTGGAGAAGAAAATCATTTTTTTACTCCTGATGACATGCCCACATTTATTACTAAATATGATGAAAAGACAGCAAGATCAGCAGCTCAAAACGATGCAGATTTTACCTTGGCAAATGAGATCGCTTTGGAGGAAGAGTCGGATGAGTATCAGAGAGGTTACATGCATGCATTGTCTGCTCAGTAGCACCAATTATCTCTAAGAGGCAGAAATGTTCCCATAAATCCCATCCAAAAGAGAAGAGAAGTTCCAGTATCTAAAGAGGAAATTTCAGCTACATCAAAGAAAGGTAAAGAGAGTGTTGATCCTATGACCAGCAAGCCCACTTCAGCAAATGAGATCCCAACAAATGAAAAAGTAAACCAGATCAGCATACCGAAAGATAAACCTGAAAAGAAAGATGTTCCAACCAAAGAAGTGGATAAGACTTCTTCTTTCAGTTTGGAGAATAAAATTTCTAAACTAAAGGTGTCTATTCCGTTAACGGAGATCATGAAGAATAGCAACTATAGAGGTCAAGTCTCCAAAATTCTGAATTTTGACCCTATGTCCGATATGGCCAGTGTTGAGGATGATCAACCAGAATTGATATTCGGACCAGCATTAAGTGGTGAGTCAGAAGTACCTCCTTTTTATATAAGTTTAAGGCTGCATGAATTTGTGTTGCATAATGCTATGTTCGATACTGGCGCCTCCCACAATCTTATGCCAAAGGCCATTATGGAAAAGTTGGGTTTGGATATCACCAGGAAGTATCATGATCTTTATTTTTTTGATTTTAGCAGGGTGAGATGTATTGGGTTAATTAAAGATTTGGTGGTAAGTTTGGATCAGATCCCCGCAAAGAATGTCTTGATGGACGTTGTTGTGGCCGACATTTCTCCTCGCTTTGGTATGCTCCTTTCTTGATCTTGGGGGGAAAAATTGCAAGGAACAATTCAGCTTGATTTCTCTTATGCAACGATTCCCGTGTTTGGCCAAATAAGAAAGTTATACCGGGAACAAAAAATGAAATATGTGATCACCAGCAAAGAGAGACCAATCAATCATCCAATCATTTATGTAGATACAGATCTAGAATCTTTCGTTTTGTATTCAGATAGTTTAAATGATATTGATAGTCAGTTAGTTGTAGCAGATGATATCCCTGAGATAGCAGAAAATTTCAGAGAAGTCCTAAGGAAATAATGTCAAGAACAACAGAGCATCACCGAGCAATCAGCTGAAAGTAATGGACAACAAACAGAAAAATCACAGCAGACAACCTTTCAGCATTTGGCGGAAGAAGAAGATGGTTTATGGACCATGGCTTTTGATGGAGCAGTAGGAAATGATGGTGCTGGAATTGGTATTTGGGTACGTAGTCCTTTTTCTGCCTCAGGAAAGGTGCCTAGTAATGTCCGAGTTTGTTCTTACAAACTTGCTTTTGATTGTTCAAATAACGAGGCTGAATATGAAGCTTTGATTGCTAGCCTAAAAATTCTAAGAAAACTGAATGCTAAGAGGATTGTTGTGTACGGTGATTCTGAATTAGTGATCAAACAAGTAAAGGGCGAATATCAGACAAAACACCCCTGATGCGGGCATATCGGAATGCTGTTTTAGATATATTGAAGGTATTTTCAGATTATACGTTGACTTGTGTACCTCGTGTTCAAAATAGCATTGCGGATTCACTTGCTAAGGCATCGAACGATCTGAAAATTTCTATGAATTCAAGTAATAAATTTGAAAGCCATGTGAAACACCCACCCGTTGTCCCAGATAATCAAATACATTGGAAAGTTTTCCAAAATGATGAGGAGATCAATGATTTTTTGCAAAATAAAGGTGAGTTCGAAAATATTTTAATGGATGCAGAGCATGATGATGGTAGCAATGAATTGCAAATAAATCAGATGGAAGTATTGCAGCTTAAAGATAATTTAATTCCTAAAGGTTTGATACCTTTAGAGGAGCTTTTTGATCATGATGATGTAGCTCGTAAACCAACTTTGCAGCCAACAGAAAAATGAGTTGAAGAGGTAAATATTGGCACGGCTCAGTATCCTAAAACGGTAAAGTTATCCAAATATCTAACACCAAAGATAAAGGAAGAGTATATTAAATTATTATCTTCATTCGCCAATGTTTTTGCATGGGATTATTCTGATCTGAAAACATATGACACTAATATCATTCAGCATACTATTCCAATTAAACCAAATCAGAAGCCATTTCGTCAAAAGTTAAGAAGGATCAATCCTAAGCTGCTACCATCAATTGAAAAAGAGTTGAATAGGTTATATTAGTCCAGAATCATCGTGCCTATCATATTTTCTGATTGGATATCAAATTTGGTTCCGGTGAGAAAGAAAACCGACGAGATTCGTTTATGTATTGATTTTAGAAATTTGAATAAGGTGTCCTTAAAAGACAATTATCCATTGCCAAAGATGGATCATATATTGCAACGAGTAGTTGGAGCATCCGGGATGTCATTACTCGACGGATATTTAGGATACAATCAAATTTTGGTCCATGAAGATGATCGAGACAAAACAACCTTCACCACTCCGTGGGGAACCTTTCATTATGCTGAAATGCCTTTTGATTTAAAGAATGCAGGTGCTACCTTTCAGCGCGCAATGGACATGGCCTTCGCTAATGAAAAAGATGTATTTTTTGTTGTTTACCTTGATGATTTGACTATATTTTCAAAAACTGATGATGAACATTTATATCATTTGCAAGTTGTTTTTCAAAAGTGCAGAAAATATGGTATTTCGCTGAATCCAAAAAAGAGTCTTTTTGCCATGAGTGAATGCAAGCTCTTGGGCCACATCATATCAAAATATGGCATCCGTGTGGTCCCCACACGTGTTGAAGCCATTCAGCAGCTTGAACAACCCCGAAACAAGAAATAAATACAATCATTCAATGGTAAACTTAATTTTCTGCGTCGCTTCATTCCAAATCTAGCTGAGCATCTTAGAGAAATCACGAATATGCTGAAAAAGGACAGTCAAATAAAGTGGACTGAGGAGGCCATCAAATCATTCAATTTGGTAAAATTAGCTCTTTCTTCAGCTCCTACTTTGATTAGCCCATACTACACACAGGACTTCATTTTGTTCTCATTTTCTTCTGAGCACACTTTGGCAGCTGTATTGATGCAAAAAAGAGAAGGAGTTGAAAGACCTATTGTCTTTTTCAGTCGGATTATAAGAGATGGGGCGTTGAAATACAATATCATTGAGAAACAAGCACTTGCGCTTGTAAAAGCTTTGAAAGACTTCCGTGTATATATACTGCATTCTCATATAATAGCATACGTTCCTAGTGTAGAAATTAAAGATGTTTTGGTACAGGCAGATCCAGAAGGCAGAAGGGGTAAGTGGATCGCTGCATTGTTAGAATATGACGTGGAGATTAAACCAACCAAGCTGATCAAAGGACAAGGACTTGCAAAACTAATGGCTGAAACCAATCTGCAAGTTCTAGACATAAATTTGATTGCTGCCATGACCGATGAAGATGAAGAAAGTATGCCAATTCAGGTATCTAATATGTTTCTTTCTTCTCCTTGGTATGCTGATATTTTATATGTACTTCAAAATTTGTCTTCACCTCCTGGAATGCCTAGAAATAAGAGTAGAACGTTGAAACTAAAAGCTACCAGATTCTGCATTATATTGGAAAGAACCTGGTGGAATGTTATTGAACTGTTTAGTAGAAGAGGAAGCTCAAAGAGTTGTACATGATTTTCATAAGGGAGATTGCGGGGGCCATTTATTTTGGAAAACTACAGCAAATAAGATTCTAAGGGCAGGATATTATTGGCCTTTGTTATTTTCAGATGTGTTTAAGGCTGTTAAAAATTGTCATGAATGCCAAATTTTTCAAGGTAAGCAGAAATTACAGCCCTTGCCTCTTAAACCTATTGAAGTCAATGTGCCTTTTCAGCAGTGGGGATTGGATTTCATCGGAGAAATTCATCCGACATCATCAGGACAGCACAGATGGATATTGACTGCCATGGATTATTTCACAAAATGGATTGAAGCTATTGCTACTCGACAGGCCATGGATGCGGTAATCATTTCTTTCCTTGAAACCAATATTTTGTCACGTTTTGGATGTCCGAGTAAGCTAATCACAGATAATGCAGCAACCTTCAAATCCAAGAGAATGGTGGAATTTTTCTATAAATACAATATCAACCTAGGACACTCAACTGGCTATCATCCTCAAGGTAATGGATTGGCCGAATCATCCAATAAATCTTTGGTTAATATCATAAAGAAATTGCTGGAAATTAATAAAAGGGGCTGGCACAAGAAATTGGTGAATGCTTTGTGGGCCGATAGGGTGAGTCAGAAAAAATCTATTGGTATGTCTCCTTTCGAATTGGTATACGACACAGACACGGTCTTTCCTACTTCACTTGCTGTCCGAGTAGTTAAATTGCTTCAGGAAGCTGGTAGCGAAGAAGATCCCATGCAAAGAAGGATTAATCAGATGATTCATTTGTAGCAGACATGGGAGGAGGTATTTCAAGATACTTTTAAATTACAGGAACACATCAAAAGGATTTATGATAGGAAGGCAAAAACAGATACTTTCCAGCTGGATGAGGTAGTTTTGAGATGGGACGCCCAGAATTAAGACAAAGAAAAACATGGTAAATTTGAAAATTTATGGAAGGGTCCTTACAAGATTGCAACATACTGTGGCCAAAATGCTTTCCTTCTCAAAGAAATGAATGGAGATGAATATCCTAGAGGGCCAATTAATGGTTGACTGTTAAAAAGATACTACTCCTGAGTATTTTCTGCTCATTTCTTCATCATTGTACATACCGTTTTGCTTTTGTTTATTGCACATGTATCCTAACTTCTTATCTTCAGTCTGGGGCCTACAGTGAAGGCTATAATTCTGAAAATAGAAGTTAGTTGGTTTAGGTTTGTCACGTCAGTCGTATAGTTGGTTTTAGTTTTGAGTCCGTTTTGGTCAAACTGGTTTTTGATTTTTCCGTCCAATTGTCAAAATTTTGTGTTGGAATAATGACTCCATCGCCCAATGGATGAAGGAACTGTCTAGCTGTTGCAGAGATTTGGGGTTCTTGGCATCTCCAAGGAGCTACCATCCCCATTGGAGCCAATGTTAGAGTCGGTCTAGTTATCCCTCCGTCAAAGATCAAAGCTCTTTTTTGCATTTCGTGTTTAGGTGTCCCATCAGTTTCGATTAGTTGCATTTCGTTAGGCATGCCATAACTCTGACGGAGTAGGTTGTGTTACTCAATCCCCTCTTGCTTGGCTCTGCTGGTTTAGTTATATTCGTGAAAACAAGTCTTCAAAAGGTCATGTATAGTCTTGTTTTAAATTTCTAAGTTATAGCAAAGTTTTTTGGTCATTAGGTCTAGGGTTGAGTTAGTCTTGTTCTCAAACCAACAGACCAGAGGGATGTTCTCAAAAGATTTTTTACTTCAATAATTTTCATCATTATGCAGATTGATCACAACTTGTCTTCAAAACTCTGTTTTGAGGGTAAGTTTCATTTTGTATAAATTTTAAAAAAAGAAAAAGTTTAGTTCTCGAAATCATCCAAATGCAGCCCTGGTCTCCTTTGCCAGATCATGCCACAAGCTATCCCTGCAAAAAATTGCAAAGAAAATCATCATTTCAACCAAAGTTAAGGAGGAAACCAAAAAGTTCAGAAGTTTATTAACCCTGAAAAGTGCAAAATGCCAAAACATTACAAATGGGTCATGCACCAAGCAAAAATTAAATTGATTCTATATAAAGTCATTCCATGTTATTTGAAATTCATTTTGTATGCCAAGAGTAAAGCATAACCCTCCAAGGCGAATTCAAGAGTTTGTGAGAAAATTCGAAAGGGTTCCAGAGTTGAGCGTGCGATGCATCAGGAGCGCGTGGCACATAGAGCTGAGCGCGTGATGCATCAGGAGCACGCGTCACATCAGAGAGAAAATCCTAGTGTAAATTTGCACGCGCGCGGTGCGTTGGGCAGAGCGCGCGGCGCACAGGGGTTTCACCCAGAAAACTTGCATACATTTACCTTTTCTCCGCATCAAATTGCCAGGTAGGTCCTTAAATCAATACACTTGCTCTATATTCAATGATAAATGTGGTGGATTCATGAATAATGATTAAAGATACAAGATTTGAAAAGCCTCATTTTGCCAATAAAATTTTTCTGTTGGGTTTGAAAATGATTTTGTGACCAAGAGTTTTTCCTCCCCGATTTCCCTTTATTCCTCATCCCCTCAATCCCTTCATTAATCCTATATTATCATAAATAAACCCCTAATCCCTTATCCCTATATAAACAAAAAGAAAGACTCCTTAAAACTTATTCAAAACCTAAACCCTAACTCCCTATTCTCACACACAGATTTCCCCTTCTCTCCCTGATTAAATTTTATCTCCAAACTCCTTAATTCCCTAATGATTACCCCTTTCCTAATACCTCCTTGTGTGTTTGTTTTTTCCCTTGGTCACAACGTTTTCTAAATCAAGGAAAAGGAAAAAGAACAGTCTACAAGTAATTAAAGCACACAGTTACACATCAGCATATATATTCCAGCTGTCTTGTCTTCGAAAACATGTCAGAAACCGAGTCAGATTATGAGCAGGATTACGATAGTGAGTCTACACCGGAGGTTAGTGTGCCAAGGAGGCATCATAAAAGTGGCAAAAGTGGTCAGCATCTCAGGGAGGAACCAACTTCTTTGACTTAATTGCAAGCTTGTCCACTTGCAATGGATTGTTTTCGGTATCAATCTTGCTTTGAACACTGTGAGCTGATCTCACAAATCTAGCATCATCGAGAATTAGTCCGTTTATTTGTTCTACATCTATAGGATGGTCATGTGAACCTTGCCGGAGTGAATTTCACCTTGTCACCCGAGACTATTGCTCAGGCCACCGGGATACCAAATGTAGGTGAGGAATGGAGTAAACGCCAGCTGCTAGACAGATTTTACTATGAGCCATATATCAAACCCGGATTTATGAGAAACTTGAGTGTAGTTTTTCCTTTTAGTT
>Ga0181464_1001010_pt1 | contig 13630 bp, 11 predicted proteins | sample InSIn2gowninarea_FD_119074 | JGI IMG/M metagenome (GOLD analysis project Ga0181464, IMG submission 119074) | Clean room microbial communities from NASA Spacecraft Assembly Facility at Jet Propulsion Laboratory, Pasadena, California, USA -... ...
AATCATATTTATACTCATTCCAATTTTTCTTACGATCTAGCTAGGTTTTGAACTCAAGGGTGTTGTTACCATGGATTTCCATCATATTCGTTAATGCCACTATGAATCTTAAGACTATGAAAGAATATGCTTACACTGCTTCAACAAAGAGTGAGTTTGACAAGATTAAAAGTTGAAATGATGGACTTTTAGTCAACATGCATTATAGATGTTGATTACATATTCTATTAGGACTTTTAGGATGAAGAGCACAATTTGTCAAGATTGAGAGTCCATAAAGAGAAGGTACTTTCCAATACATTAGGGTTTGGTAACCTGATGTCAATAGGGTTATGGATTCTTCACAAATACAAAATTTGAGGCCTTTGTAAAAGGAAATTTTGTGATTTTGTTTGTGACCTTACCGTGACATAGTTTGGCACTCAGGTTTTTTTTAGAATGATACTATTTGAGAGTCGAGGTAACATAAAACTCACATGGATCCTTTTGCTTATAACCTATGACATTGTGAATCAAACTCTTGACTTCTACACCTCCAATATATTTTGATGGTAGTATATTGTAGTAAAGGTGAATAATAATAATGTTAAGAAGGAGACACCAGTAGGTATGGAACTATTGTAGATAAGGTCTGGAAAGTAGAGATGTTTTGAGTAACTATTATCCTTTATGTCAATATATGTCATAAATTTTGTGAGAATGATATATGACAAAAAAATGATGGTGATATTTGAAACGGCAGTAATTTTGGCATGTGAAACTATCTTTGATAATCTTTGTGCTTGTGACAGAGACATGCAGTATGACCATAACCATAACAAAACATAACACATTCTTAACCCTAACATTTATGTGTATTTGATAGTGACATATGGGTAGTGAGACAATGATTATGTGATAATAATTGTGTCTTAATAATACAAATGGTGACCCTAATGACCTACAATGCTTAGTGACAACAACAATGACTTTAGAACAATAGTGACAAAGCAGTGATTAAAGAATCTTCAAGAAACACTACAATAGTATATTGTAATATATAGAATTGATGGTGTTAATATATGAGGTAATATTATTGATCATGATAGTGACCTTGTGTAGCAACAATTCTTGTTATCACAATGAATTGTGTAATACAATAACCTCGAATACATTACCTTGTCAAAAACCTAGTATGACCATAATAGTTGATGACTATGATAGTGACCCTTTATAATGACCTTGTGGAATATAGTAACAACTTTATTGGAAGTGAACAACAATATTTAAGGGAGTAGGAGTGATAATGGAAGAAGTAGCAGCAACAAAGAGTGGATAGAAGCAACAATGATGATGGAAGCATTGATGGTAGCATCAAAAATAGAGAGCGAACAACAGAAATAGTGTTTTGTAGCAACAATGGTGGACAGCAGTAGTGGCAGAGGACAACATCAGAATCTAATTTTACTTGGGCCATTATCCCTAGTACGGGGGCCCAACATTTTAGCGATCATTTTCTTCCTTACATCTTGCTGGTAAAACCTTGGGGAGTCTAGTACTTCCTTCCAAATTTATCTAGTAAATTGTATGTACATCATACATAAGAAAACTTGTTTGAATGACATATTACATGTACTCCCTTTGATGTGATGATGTTTCATATGTTTTATTTTCTTAAGCTCCAAATTTTTAAATAATCTAACTAATTGTGTGAAAAATAAGGAAAAATTGATTCTCCCCCCTCTAAGTATTTCCAACAATTTGTATTAGAGTTTGTCCTTCTTAAATGCTTAACCACTTGAAGGCACATCCATAGCATCTGAGATGAGGAATTTAGTGGAGAATGCTGAAATTGAAAATCTCAAACACCAACTCGAGGAAGCTCAAAATTGGAATGAGTATAAATATGATTTTTCTCTTGATGTAAAGAACAAGATAGCAAGAGAAGTTGAATTGCAAAAGAAGCAGATACATACACCAGAAAATGATCATGAACTTGATCATCTCAAAAGCATGTTGCAAGAGGCAAACAATAGGGAAATCACCTTGACAAACTATCTCAAGGAAAATGAAAAGCATGATGAAGAAATTGACATGCAAGTCACCTTCTTGAATAGGGAACTTGAAGAATCCAAAATAATTGAGGAAACATTAAGAAGTCAAATAAAGTAGAAGGAAGAGGATTTCAAAAAACAAGAATACAAGATTTTCAGCTAGAGAAAAAAAGTAGAAAAGCTCACTCAAAAATTGGGGAGCTCACAGGTCTTGGGTGACATTCCAAACTCCCAAAAGTTACCACTTATCAAGACATGGCTTAGATACGATGGTGAGTCCTCATCCTCCAAATATGAAGAGAAACCACATGTAGAGAATCCTCATGATGAAGTGACTACCAAAGTCAAATGTATACAAAATTCAACCAACTTTGAAAGTTAGAAGACCAATACCTCAAGAAGTCAAGTTGATGCATTCTAGATGCCAAAATAGAGAAGAGCATTCAAAAGTGGAGAGCAACAAAACCTTGGATTTTCTCAAGGGAGAGATAGCTATAAGGGATCATCACCTTATACACCCAGGTATGCAGGAACATTTTATGGTTACTATTACACATGTTCTAACTATGGACATAGAGATGGGGAGAGTAGGGAATATAATAGAAGTATAGATAGAGGGTTTTATCAAAGACCTAGAAGCATATTTTCTAAAAGACAAGACATAGCCCCATACACCTATGATAATAGAAGTTACAACACCTTTTCTCCATTATTGAGGTTAGATGTAGAGTGTTATTTGTGCCATAATTTTGGCCATTTTACATGAGATTGCAGGAGTAGGTTGATGTGGACTCTATAGAACTAGGAAAGAAGGACCTTCACTTGGAAGGAAGACAAGACCACTAGGGTTTGGCATAGAAAAAATGCTTTACAATTAATTCTCACAAAATTGGTAAATGCACTGAGATAGGGGGAGTTTGTAGGAGAGCATACCGTCAGAGGGAGACAATGTAATGGAAGCAATGATGCAAAAGGAAAGAAATTATAGTTCCTCCATTTGCAACCATCAGTTGAAACTTAGGTGTTGGATATAGAGAGAAATTCAAATCCTTAGCTATCTTACAATGAATAAAATTATGAGTACTACATGAATCAATCAACACTATTACCTTTTTCTTCTTGTTGTATCTTTCTATCTTAAGAGTTTTTAGAGTGGTAATTCTTTCCAATCCATTAAAAGATATGGTTGGATTCATTTCTTCTTTTTCAGCCCCGAGGGTTAGTTCCTAGTGTATATCTTCTTATTTTGATGTTTCTTGTTCCTTTTTTTCCTCCTCTTCACAATATATGTAAAATAATTTCTTCTTAGCACACTTATGAATTTTAGTGTGTTTTCTATCACAACTATAACCAATCCCTTTTACTCATTTTTCCCCTAGTTTTTATGGTGTAAAACTTGTAGGTTTTGCAAGGCTAGGAGTGGAAACACTTCCATAATTATAGTTTTGAGAGGTAGACCTCCTTGCTTCCATAATTTTTCTTTCAACTTTTCTTGCTACCCTGAATGCCTTCTATAATGAATCGGGTTCCCAAATGTGAACCTCGTGTTCGATGTTATCCTTTAAATTCCATATGAATACATCGATCCTATGCTCCTCTGGAATATCAATTACCCTAGTATTCAATTTTTGTATCTCCTCAATGTGCTCCGCCGTTGAACCTGTTTGTTTGAGATTTATCAATTGGCTAAATAAGGTGTTTCTCTTTGTATCCTCATAATGTGCTATCATTTCCTCCGTAAAAATTGACCAAGTGAAAATTGGTTTACGAGAGCAAAGCTATTGATACCATACAAATTGATTGGGTTCTAAATATAAAGATGCAACGTGTACTTTTTGTGTGTGTTGCACATCATGGGGATCGAAATATTGCTCCATCTATAGTATCCATGTTACCAGATCCTTGCCATAAAATTTTCTCATATTGATCTTTGGAACATGTTGGGTCTTAAACCCAACATTGGAGTCTCAAAAATCATAATTCATATTCCACTATGTCCTTGTTATGATTTTCATGGAATACCTTATCATCACGCGGGAGCCTTTCTTGTAGAAACTTTGTCAAACCTTCCATGTATTCTTTTAGACCATTATTTTCCCATTTTAAGCCATCCATGTCCCCTTTCAAGCCATACATTTCCCCTTTTAGTTCATCTTTGGCTTCTCTTTGTGAGAGTGAAATTTATTGCACTTGGTCTCGTAATTTGGATATATCATGTTGCAATTCTTCCTCTTCATGCATCATAGTAGAACTTTCCGAGGGCTTAATGAGTGTTGAATTCTTTTTTCTAGGAGGAATTTTACAACCAAACACTGATATCTCTACTTCAATATTCCCATGGAATCACTTCAAACTAATTTTCAAACAAAAGTTATGCAATTTTTAAAAAAATACACACATTTTTCTTGCCTTTAGGAGCTTGACCTTGAAATGGTTTCGACTCTACAATTTTAGCTCTCTAAGGTCTAACATTTCATCCTATGGTAGCCCACTGAGTCTTATTTCCAACCCCACAAGTCAAGCCCATATTGGATTCTTCAAGGAAGATTTAAGCCCAATATCCCATGATGACTTGATTGTAGTCTGGTTTAGTAGATCTAACTTGTATAGAATTCCACATGTCACTATTCCAAACTTAGGACATGAAAATGATATACAAGAAACTAAAGTTTGTTCACTTCTAGTCACGTTTTATGAAATTCAAATTTGATTCTCAGAGAATAAGTTATGATGATTTTCCCTAGGTCACCTATTTGAGATTGAATTATGGAGCTTGCAAAAACCCTAACTTCTTCAGACCATATCTCAAAAGATATAGTGAACCATAAACTTTCAAATGAAGTTCACCAATATTTCAGCTCCACATGGTTGAAATTTCTTCTTGTGAAGCCTCATGGAAAATAAGTTATAGAAAAAAATTCCAAGATGACCTGTTTGAAGCAACAAAACCCTGGAATCCAAAGCTCTGATACCAAATGTTTTGCATCAAGCTCATAGAAAAGATAGATCGATGACTTAAAAATTATCCTGTTCGAGGGGGAAACCTCCTTTACATTACATAAATGAAAAATTATTGGATGATCCAAATAATAAGATCTCCTTGGTAAATATAGGAGTCTAAGGGGTCACAATATAATTAAAGCCTACATAACAATAATAATGTAAGGGCACAACAATAACAATAGTGGGCTTCTATGGGACACAAGAATAACAATATGGGGGATAAATGAGAACATAAATAAAAATAGGGGGAAACACTAATAATAACAATAAGGGGGTTACACTAGTATTATATGGACCTATCAACAGAATCATTTAGGGAGAATTTGCTTCCTTCCAGCTTGCTGGTAAATCCTTGGGGTGTCTAGAACTTCCTTCCAGATTTATCTGGTAAACTGTATGTACATTGTACATAACAAAGATTATTTGGAAAACATATTTTGTGTACTCTATTACATGTGATGACATTTCATATGATTTTGTTGATGCTCTTAATTCTTAAATAGTCTAACCAATTGCATGAAAAAGAAGGAAATATTAATTCACCCCCTCTCAGTATTTCCAACAATTTGCATTGAAAGAAGAGAGAAAATTTCCTAATGGTGGTTTTACCCACTCCAATTCCACTCATATGTATTACGACACATTTTATTCATAAATTATTGCTTGGAATTGTTCAACTGTCCATTCATTATTATGTTGGATGAAATTTTCCATGGATGATATTCATTAATAGTTAACTACTTGGTGATGTGCGTTGATGTGATATATATATATATAATCTTCCCGTTATTTTGTGAGAATCAAAGGAGATTTAGTGCATATCCCTCCCTAGGAATGGATGTCGAGACATGTGGGGACCAAACCACCACACACAGTCGTTAGACCATAGCTTAGTGATGTGTTCATACTTGTTTGCAACTAGCTTAAATTATAAAATCACTATTCTCCACGCAAGAAAAGTTTAAAATCCTTCATTATTGAAAATGTTAAACATTAAAAGTTAATTAATTTGAGACGTAGGTTGATATTTGTTTACAATTGTTTACAACCCATATATTCAACATAGTCAGGGCCAAAAAATATTAAAATCTTGCATACTTGAATATGTAGTGGGAAGATAAATCTTCAAGAGGTTTAGGTAATCAGCCATAAAAAGCAGAAGAAAATGCCAGAAATTCTAGCATTTAGTGACATATAATGTGGGGGGAGATATGGCATGAACACTAACCATTATGGAGGGAATCTATGATTTGAAGCAAAGTCTAGCGTTCGCTCTTATTTTAACCCTCACTAATTTTTTTGTCCTCTATTCTTATCATATCAATATGTTCATATCAGTTATTTTGACACAATCTCACACAAGAACGAATTATGGATTTCCTTCACCTGGTTCCTCTGTATCACTATATGTTGGGATGCATCATCATGAATCATAGTCCAATGCAGCCTCATCCTGGGTCAAATCACTGAGTGGAGTTCCTTACTACAACAAATATGTGAATGAGGTGATTGGTAATGTCGTTGAAACATTTTCCTTCTTAGTGTTGATCATGATATCAATGAGGAGAAAGAAAATCATTGGATTTTTTTTTCTTAGCTTATCATAATATTGAATATTTGTAAATCAATTCAATTGTTGTATATAAATATATGATAAAGGTTCTTTCAAATATTGTGGGAGGCGTTGATAGTGTTAAAATTTCATCTAAAAAATCTAGGGGCTTTAGGTTATATTCATGTTTACGAATTCACAATTCCATTAACAACATGTCATAGTTGATAAATTAATTTTCCATTTAATATATAGACTAACAACCACTTAAATTTAATCCACCTTAATTCTATATAACCAATTTTATTAAACTTTTACACATTTTTTTCTTAATTTTTAATATTTTATAATAACTCTTTGAATTTAAAATATACAACAACAAGATAGTTCACATTTACAAAATTGAATTGAATTTTGTTGTATGGATGTACTAGAAGAAAAATAAGGGAATGGGTAGTAATCCAAAAGTGGAAACTAGCCTGAGACATGCTCAGGCAACCATAAGGAAAGTGATTTTACATAGGGAACAAAAACAAGAGTCAGAGGATTCCTATGTTACAACTGGCGAGATTTATCAGAACACCCGTGCCTTTCATTGGTAAAATTTATATTTCAACTATATATATACTCTCGTTCATCATAGCTTAATACATTGATTCACGTCATTGTTAGTAAAGCTCATTTGATTTGTATCTTTCTATGTTTTTGCTATCAGGAGTTATATGGAAATGGGGAAACATTTCAAGATCATCATTTAATGAGAGGGGGAACCACCTCTACTAAAAAATGAGTTGTCTATGAGTATCTATAAGACAAAAGGTAAATTCATTGAGGATATTTAGTTGGGGAATCAGTTCGTGATATTGAAGCCGAAGGGTACCCATATTTATTTTCTTCCCTTTAGTGTAAGTATGATCATCAGTTACATTTATAGGTTGGATTCATCTCATGCTAAGAAATTAAAACCACCCTTAAGACGGTTCGTGGGAGGTTATGTTAATGTCATTGCTAAAAAATACCGATTTCGGAATCAATTTCTACGTGCCGATCATTTCATGCTCTCATGTATAATGGAAAGGCTAAGAGAAGAAACAAAATGTTGACATACGTAAACAATATGAGTTGATGCTTTTCTCTATTAATCACATAAGCTTAACTTGATTACAATGAACCCATCATTGGGGATTTATCCTTTTTAATTTAGGGACTCACTCAAAATAAATTAAACATGAAAACACACACTATATTTGAATTTACCAATTACAAGAATGAACTCAAACTAACTCATAGTTCACTCATTTAGTTGAAACTCTAAATTTAGACTACTCTCCACGCAGGGGTAATTACAATTTCCAACACTCACCCTTAATTATGATTGTATAACTCAACATAAATCAACTACACCTATTAGGCTTACAATATAAATTGACTCAATCATCACTCAAACATGCCTATTGGTATATGTCTCAACTAGTATTACAATGACTCAAAACTTTGACAATTTGCATTTTTTTTTCGTTTCTTCCGAATTCTATATCCTCGAAATTGCTTCATTATTTGTTTCTCTTTCTTTCCATACACTCTGTATTTATTCACTTTTTTTTTGTTCCAATCACTAGAATGAAATGGCTAATTAGTTACTAAAAAAAGACTAAAATTTGCATATAAATGATCATTATTTAAAGTCGATGACTAGTAGTAGCTAACTTACAGTATCTTATAACGCAACCAACTTTTAGTCATTTTTAGCTTAGTCATTAATTGGTTGTCTCAATTTTATCATCTAGTAATATATTTAGTCATAAATTTGGTAATTAATTTAGTCATTAATTGACACAATTAATGACCAAACATACAACAAAATATATTACTATATGATCACCTGAGAAAACTAATTAATGACCAAAGAAATATGACCAAAATGTTGCATGCGTTATAAGATACTGCAAATTAGCTACTAATAGTCATATATATGAAAAATTTAGTCATCGTTTGAAACTAATTAATGACCAAAGAAATATGACTAAATTTTGACCATGTCATAAGATACTATAAATTAACTATTAATAGTCATATATATGAAAAATTTAGTCATCACTTGTAATCACAAATTTATCATTCGCAATAGTAATTGATCTTTTTTTGGTAGTTTCATATTCATTATATAAATAACTAATTTAGTAGTTTTAGATTGATTTTATGTGTTTATTATTAATTAACATAAATTAATGAATATGATTTTGCAACTAAATTTAAAAAAATTCAAACAATATGCATGTTCATCTAATATGAAAACACGAAGTTACATATGTTAATTACAATACTAAACAATAGCAAGTGCAACTATAAATAATTTCAACTACATAAATTATATTATATGAAATGTAAAGTATTACAATACGAATTTCCAACTTAGTATTGGTTGAACTACAATTTACACTTGAAATTTTGTTTCATCACTTTAAAACATTATCATTGTGTTGCCTAGGCATTGTAGGTGAATTCACTAACTCTAAAGACTTGATCACTAGTCTCTGTGTGTATTTCTTATGCGAGATATTGGCTCTAAGAGTATCACTAGACCGGTTCTCTTCTCTCTCTCTCTTTTCATTTGTCACTCTATTAATATTGTTCTCCTCTCTCTTCAATTCCTACTTCTTACCATCAATACTCAGTTCCTTTTATGACAACAAAAAAAGATACAATACAAAGTGTAAGACATGAAAAATGATGACCACTAGAATATAAACTAAAGTAGACTGTAAAGGATTTATACGACATATACGTGAACATCAACAATGTCAAAGCCATTTTTCCCCATAAAAACAAGAAAGTCGAACAAGTTTTCAATTGGGTAGTAGTGGCCACTATGTGCCTAGATGACTTGTATAAACAAACCAAATAAAATGTCAGCTTAGAAAATAACACCTTAGTAACTTAATATTCAACTTTTAGGGAAAGCTTAGGCATAATCATGCCAACTAAGTCACATGTTAAAAATCTCAAGCTATAGATAACTTGTGAAGACAAATACCCTGAGGTGTGATGTCTAGTCCTTGTCATTTTATTCACAACATCATTTCATTCTATAATGCATGAACTTGGTCAAGTATATAAACAATCCATGCCCACATAAAAACAAGAAATTAAACTTTTTTAATAGTCATGAAAATATTTTAACACAAAACAACTAAAATGATTTCAATCAATATCGTGTAATACTAATTTCATCTTCAATCTTTGGTTGTTGTATAAATGGACATCATGCTAAGTATTTTCAATTTCATAGTTAAAATACAAAAAAAAATTAAAATAAGCGTTCAGAATACATTCAAACAATAAAGAAAGGATATCATGGAATGGACATTGCAATTATAAAAAAATTGTTTACCTATCCACCAATGTCTAGTTTGGCATTCCTAAAATATTTTCTTTCCCAAATTAATCATAAGGTGAAAGAACCACAACATTAAAAAACATATGAATCCCTACTAGAAATTTTTTTAAAGTCGATGGCTCAGGTGCCTAAAGGATCTCTAACAACAAATTAATCATATCCAAGACATGTTCTGCATTGTCTCCCCATCCTTTTTCCAACCACATTTCCTGTAAATTGCCCACACTAGAGTCAAATAACAAACAAATGAAGGAATTGACATTTTTTATATCTTTTTTATCTATAAACTTTGAATCTGATTGGTTTCAAGAACATATTAATTCATATTAAAATCCTTCCTGTCATGAGAAGATATCAATCAAGTAGGAAACGAGAAAAATCGACCTCAATTAGGTCCTCAAACAATTTCTACAATATCAATATTTTTCTTGATGTGATATCTTGGGTAGAAAAAAAACACATCTACAAAAGAAAAATCCATATATTACTTATATTCAAACTCTATATATGTTGTATTCTTAGGAAAATTTTTAAGATGTTCCTCTGCCTTTACCAAATCAGACTGTAGCTTGGTTAAAATCTATATCCTTTCATTTAGCATCAATTTCTGCAAGATAAATGTCACACATTATTCTTTCCCATTTCTCAACATGATACATACGATATATTGAAAGTCATATAAAACCAAGAGAAAACCATTTTCTAACCCAAAAAACAAAAAAATTAGTGCCTCTAATAAAACTTCATACCTCAGAAATTACTCTACCATGTGCTTAGGCTAAAGGTGAGATTATTTGAATCATCTTTAGGTCATATTTAATGTGATATCCATATGTTTATTGTGATTTCAATTTGGTGTTACAAGAAGTATATAATAAATCAAAGAAATTCAAGTATAATTATGAAAAAAAAATGTTATTTCAAGGTAGTGGAGAGAAAAACATCTTCATAATTAGGCTTCTGTATTTTAGTTTGATTTTATTTGAGTTTGTATTTCAATATATATTTTTCTATAAATAAGTGAAATAAAATGATGAGAATCGAAATAGCCCTATGAATTTTTAATCAATTCATATTATATATCTCTAAAACAACCATGCCATCCTTCTTTGCTAATTCATAAAGATTTATTGTGCATAGAAGAATAATGAATTAACTATCAAACACAATGATGCAATATCATGAGCTTAAAGATTGTAGAACTAATATCATGAGCTTATATACAATCTTATCTATATGGTAATAATCTTGCGCCAACCATACCTTTTCATGGAAATGACCATTTGCAAAAATTAATATAAGTTGTTGAATGTTAGTTCAACCAGAAGGTGCATATGATCTCATTGCAACATGATCCAACAAATTGGTCAAGTATTTGAGAAGGTCAATGATGGGGTCATCTGTTGTAGTATTATTTGTTTGAAGGGAAATTTTGAAATAATCTACAATTGTGGTAACCAAATCAGTGCAAAGTTAGTAATCCCTTAATATTGTGAGTGGCCAAAAGGAAGGAAATATCCTTCTAGTAATTACTAACAACACGTAATGAATATATTTTTCACTTGGAGAGCCGCTTCATTGGAGAAAGGTTGATCAAAGTCATGCATGATACGTACATTACATTTCTCTCCAAAACTCGCAACTTCCAATTGTGACATTGCCCTACATATGGTGATGAGAGCTTCTATAGACATGTTCCCACAATGACTTTCAGAGATACTTTGTGAATCATTTATTTCCAAAACAATTTGGTATTGTCATTTGTTTGGTTTTGTGCACCCAAGCCAAATATTATCTTTTTAAAATCAGCTTGCAATATAAGGAATAACCTTAAATTTGTAATATAACTAAATGCCCAAATCTATTTTAAGTACAATTAGAAATTTACTTTAAATACATATCTTATTTCATGAACATAATAAAGAAGTGAGAAATAAATGTTTACCTTTTCATATGTATTTTCTTCCATGCTTGTTAATCCCCTTCATGCTTTCTTGCTAAGGTTAGCTCTATGATTAATCTCAACTACACTGTCAGGTCTTGGGAAAGCCTTGTAGTAAGTTACTCGTACTTTGCCCAAACTATTATAGGATTTGATGACTGTTGTGATGTTCCTTAAATATCATCTCAATATCCCTCCTTAGATTTTCTACGTCTTCTTCAGTCCAAGCTTGGTCACTTGTTGCAAATTGACTATTTGATTGTCTAGCTATACCTTGATCCTGTCTTTCAATTGACACAAATATCTTTGACTGGCCTCTGTCTTGATTTTCACAACAACATCCATCTCATTCTCCCTAATTTGTGAGCAAGACAAAACATTATCAATAAATTTATTCTGTACTTTCTTTTTAGTTTTCATATTCATACTGATATTTTTAAACATTTTGTTGTAACATACCATTTTCGTCTATCTCTACAACTTCTTCAGTCTCATTTACAAGGGGTGCAAACTATTTGTCAATAATATCATCTTCCATTATAATTGGTTTGTTCACATTTTTGTTCTCATTAGTTTGATCAGTAGTAGAAACACCTAATTATTGGGAATCTCTTTTTCCCTTTTAACACAAATTTGAAATCATCTCCCCATTAATTTCCAGTTTCTCTATTTTGCTATAAATTTCACTTGTATTATTTTCTTGATATTTTAAATCTAATATTTTTACTCCCTCATTCCATTCCATCAATGCATCACCAATACTACGCAAAGGATTTGCATTCGTTCCTTCTAATGATTGCAATTATTTTTTAGTAGATGAAGAGGACAATTTAGGATCAGAACTAGGATCTATTTCCATGACATCATAAGGCACTATTGGTGGCTCAAAAATACTTTCACTAAATGCACCTTTCTTAAAATAACATCCTCTTTATGATTATCTCCCAGGATAATATCATTATGCAGATCTGAAATAACACCATCTGCTAAGGCATGGTTCATTGGATTTAGATTTCATTGCTTTTATTTGAATTTCGATTATATTGAGAATCTGGTAGTGTATGATTAGCATCCACTTGAGAGGAAATATCATCATATTTAATTGAGTAGTTATTTCCTCCATATGAATCTTCCTTTATTTCATTAATTTCAATAGGTTCCTCTTATTCCATCTCTCCACCAGAGTCACCACCTTTGTCACCAACTTCCGTATCAAAATTTTATAAAACGAATGCTCCTTGTCTTCGTATTCTAAGTAGTATTATCATCTAGATTGGAATCAAGTTGCTCTTCCTCATCTATTTCTGAACTTGTAGGTTCTTCCACTTCCATATCTTCATAAATAAATTCTTCCTCTGCATGAGGTTGCATCCTCGTATGATCAGTATAATCATACTCTTTATTCATTGTCAGAACCCTGGGGATATCATTTTCATCATCATAAACTCCTGAATCTTCTGAAGTTGTGTCATCACTTTCATAATTTTTATCTTGTGCCCATGCTTCATTATTGTTTTCATCCTACTTCGCTTCGATATCCATTGAGTCTGACATGGTATCTTGAGCATAAGCCCCAGGATTTTGAGCATAAGCCCCAGGTCTTGTTTTTGTTTTTTGTCTTTTATGATTTAGCTTGCTTCATGTTTCTACAAGAATACTAATTGCATTTCAGTGGATCTTTTCTAAGTTTTTGTAGTTAACAA
>Ga0181464_1001011_pt1 | contig 13627 bp, 16 predicted proteins | sample InSIn2gowninarea_FD_119074 | JGI IMG/M metagenome (GOLD analysis project Ga0181464, IMG submission 119074) | Clean room microbial communities from NASA Spacecraft Assembly Facility at Jet Propulsion Laboratory, Pasadena, California, USA -... ...
TTATTTTTTAACTATTGCATTTTTTTTAATTTCAATAATAATAAAAAAATATAAATATTATCAAACTTCAAACCTTCATAAATCATAAATCAGGAGTCGATTGTGCACACCATTTGAACCGACAGAATCGTCATGAAGAGACCTTTGATGTGGAGTACTTATTTTGTTGCAATGATACAATCCAATTTTGGATCAAATGCATACTTACCTTACCTAACGAAACTTATGAGATAGAAAAAGTATCTTTATTTTCTCATGCACTTTTTTCCTCATGTTCCTCATACAACATATTCATGTCTTCAATGGGATCTTTATTCTTCTTAGGAACACAATATTAATGCTCAATTTTTTCCTCATCTAAGTGGTAGCATTAGGTCCAAGGAATATACAGGGGTCATCCAAGCTCTATGAAGTTCTCCTAGACATCAATATCCAAGATTTTGTATGTACTTATACTTACCGCTTTCAGACTAACATTGTTGATAGGTGTTGGTATGTCCTCTTCACTTTCAAATAAATCATGAGGGATCCAAAACCTCTCAGATACTTGACATACATTTGTAGTATTATCTTCTGCATGAATAGCAACCTACTTACCTTTATTCATAAATTTAATTGACTGATGCAATGTAGAAGTAACAACCCTAAGCTTGTAGATCTATAGTCTACGAAGCAACAAGTTATATGGTAATTTCAATTGAAAAGCATAAACCTTTTGATAAACAATTTTACTCCTACTTTAATAGGCATAGTGACATATCCAATACGTTTATTTTCCGTATTATCAAACCCTTTTATGCTAATGGTATTTCTCTTCATTTTTACATAAATTGAAAGAAAAGATTTTTACAATAATTCAAATAAACAAACATTTACATTGGAACCAATATCAATCAATGCTTTTCAAACAAGAACACCATCAACATTAATACAAATATACAGTCTTAAATTCTTTTTTATGACATCTTCACCAAGAAATTTACTATATTGAAAGCAAATCATGTTACAAACTACATTTTTATCAATATTAGTTACTAACTCTACAAATTTAGCAATAGGAATATCTGCATCAAGTTCAATTTTTTTAAGTGCCTCAAATAAAGCATCTATATGATCAATTGATAATTGCAAAAGTTTAAAAATACTTATCTTGGCATGAGTTACCTTTAGTTGCTCAAAGAGTTGTTGCATATCAGAATTATGAAGGATCTTCATTCTTTTTACTATGGCCAAATTCATATTTCCTTTAGGCCTTCCTCTCCTAGCGATGTCACCTAGTTCCTAGTTGAATATGGTATTCATTGTAAGTGATTTGATTTCTTCTGAGTGAACTTAAAGGGCCTCATACTGTAACTTTTCATCATTTAACAATTTCTATAATTATTTCCTTAGGATCATGAAAGCATTCATTTTGTGACCTTTAACCTTGTGATATTTGTAAAATTTTACCTCATTGTACTAACTAGGTTTATCATCACAAGGACCTAGTTCTTATTTTGGATCAGGTTTGAGCAATCTCTTTTGTAAATAATCATTGAATATAATTGTGAGAGCTAAAGGTAACCTAGTATTCTTCCTGAAATGTTTTTTTGCTGACTCTTTTATTGCTCTTTGGATGGGGGCTCTTTTATGGCATGGATCTCTTTATCTTCCTTTTTTTGATATCTTCCTCCCTTTGTCTCCTTAGGAGGGTTCTCATATTTCAAATCACCCATATCAACTAAGCACTTAGGATGGATGTTGTGAACAAATATAGATGTGACATGAGATTCGAATAGTGGCTCAGGGATCATTCTCCATATGTTTTGAAATCTTTGTGCAAACTTATCAAATCTTTCATTTGGACCTTGGATAGCACTAACTAAATCTAAAACTATCATTTATCTAGGAGCATGATATTTAAAATGGATATAGAATTCTGAGATAAGATGTGCATAACAATTAATAGCTTTAATGGGTAAAGAGAAGTACCACTTAAGTGCATCACCTATGAATGTAGTAGAAAAATATTTAGACATCAAATTTTCATTCACTCTGAATTTCAATTCGAACTTCATTTTGAAATCCTTAATATGAGCAATAGGATCTCCCTCACCATTATATGAATCAAAGATAGGCTCCACTTGTAGATCAGGTACCTTAGTGTTGTAAATTTTATTACAAAGCAGACTTGAATCCCTATAAATGGGAGGGGTAGTAGCAACGAATCGACTACTACACCCAATGTTGGAGCCTTCACTTCTATTCTCATTTTCGTAAAGTAGCTTTTTCATATTAGCTTTGGTTGCCTCATCAAGCAAGTTCCATCTTTGAAATACTTGAAATGCAATATTATTCCTATCTAAAAACCCTAGGGTTTTTGGCATAATTAGAAAAGGATAAAGCGATGTGTCGAAAAGAATTCATGTTCATCAATTATTATAACCGAAATAATAATAATTAAGATTATTTATAGCATATTCAATTCAACCAATTAATCATAAAATGACAGTAAATGATGACATGAAAGATGAAAATAACCTAATTGACCTTGACTTATCAAACTAGATTTATGAAAGATACAAACATATAATTTACCTATTACAATAAACAAAAATGATATTCAATTGAAAGAGGATGATGTTTGTTATTATTTCCCTACAAATAAGTAAGGAAATAATATTTGTATGTTAGATATTTTAAAAATGGATTGTTGTTATTTCCCTTGAAAATAGGAAGGGAAATAATATACATTTGTGGGTGCTATTTTAAATTTTGCAAGAGTTGTTACCTTTCCCTTAAAAATAGGAGGGGAGGAATATTGGTTGTTAGAGCTATTTTAAAATTTGTAAGATGGTAAATTTTATGTTTGGTAAAGTTGTTAGTGGTTATGACTAATTTGGTGGAGATCAAGTAGGGATAGGATGAGTTGGTGGCCACAACCTAGATTATCTCTATGTGGTGAAAAATCAAATAAGTTGTAACAATAATATTTGTAGGCTAGCTTCCTTAAAATTATAAAAGGAAGACTAGTCAGTTGGAATTTTTAGCAGTCAAATATTTTGCTTGTCTATGAGGAGTAAAAGGGGGTGAAGAGACAAGATAATTTTCTAAGTGTTATAACAAGGTGACATGCCATAGAGGATTTAATACAACTCCATAGAAATAAGAATGCTTTTTGGGTAATGTTTCTTTTGGTGTATTAATTTGCTAGTACATGTAATATGCTTATGCACTTGGTTGTTTAATTTTTTTTTTACTTCGTAAGGAAACAAGAAAAATTTAAAATAAATCCATTTGAGAAAAAATAATATTACGAATCATATAGGTATCAGAACATTTTTTATTATGGGCATTTATTAAATCTATCTTCGCAAGGCTTTATTTAGTTGTAATTATTTTGCATGATTACTGGATCCTGAAGCAAAAGAGGTGAAGGAGAGATTGTTGAAGAGGATCCTGAGATTGGATCGAGAGTTTTGTTGCAACAATAAAGAAAAGCTAGAATGGTTGAAGCAAATCCAACTACTACGTAAGAAGATTCTTCAAAAAGACTAAAGATAATCGAGGAGATATTGAGTAACCTGGTTGATACTATTGTGAATTTGTAAAAGAATCAACATGATGGAGTTAAAGAAAAAGAGAATATGATCAAAGAGAAATTTTGAATCAAGAAAAGATTTCCCTTGAAGTTGGAGGTGAAGTTCGAGCTCAAATCCTTTGGAGGAGAGATGGATCCCAAAAAACTTACCCAATGGTTTAAGCAAATGGAGGCCTATTTTCGAGTTCAAAAGATTGAAAGTGATGAGGAAAAAATTGAAATAGCTACACTAAAGTTAGAGGGACATGCTCTAGTTTGGTGGGAAGCCTATTTGGATTCTATCACAAGTTTTATCGAAACACCAGTGAAGAGATAGAGTGCTATCAAAGAATTGATTCAAGATTAGTTCTACCCCCTTGGCCATCTTCAAAAGCAAACCATGGAGTGGTATCATTTTAGGCAATCAAGAGGATAAAGCGTTCAAGAGTACACCATTGAATTCAAGGAAAGAGCTACCTTGCTTGATGAGTCTTTTAAATCTGATGCATGTTTACTGAAGTACATTGGAGGCCTTCATAGCTATCTTCGTCACACCATACTACTTTTCAAGCCTACGGATTTGGATGAAGTATGTGTCCAAGCACAATATTTAGAGAAACGTGGAAGGTACAATCGAGAGGACTACCAATCCAAGTATAAAGGAAAATAAAAAGTTGTTGCATCCTCTACAAAGGAGGAGAATACAAAAAAGAAAAAGAAAGGACATTATTCTCATTACGATAAATATGGTCATTTTAAAGAAGGGTGTTGGAAGTTGTATCCCGATTGAGCACCTAGGTGGTTTGATCAAGGGAGAGAAAAAGAAAATATAAATGCTATGCTTTCAAAAGAACTTGAACAATTCCATGAGATTGAAGATTATTTTGTTGTTGATGAGAAGTTGGCTTGTGTAGGATTGAAGCTTCCAAGCGTTGTGAATACCGAGGGAGTATCCATGCACATAGAAAATGAAGAAATGAGGCAAAAGCTGCCAATCATGTAGTATGAAAAAATGACAATGCCATATCCATACCCTTTTGGAAACCATTTTTCATATGGATTTTTTTTGGTTTTATGCTATGGTGCCCATTGATGTTCAATGTAGCAAATTTATGGAGTCCAAATTGGTAAGGAGCTATGATGGGGAATGCGGTTCCTCATCTTTACTACAATATTTAAGATTTTGGAGACCAAAAGCCCTCTTAGTGGGGAGGAATGATCCAAAATTAGATCATTTCATTACAATAAAATAAGTAATTTGCATCGAAGGTCTCTTCATGATGATTTCATCAGTTCAAATGGTGTGCAAAATTGATTTCTGATTTATGATTTATGAAGGTTTGAAGTTTGATTTTTTTTTTTTTATGATTTATTTTATTATTAATAACAAACCTTTTTGAGAAAAAAATAATATTACGGATTGAAATTTCAATAGTATCGATTCTACTTTAGCTAACCATTATATGCATAAATATCAATATGGTGGAAAAGGATTAGGTAAGAACAAGCAAGGTATCATAGAACCTATTCCCAATGAAGTACAACATAAGAGGATAATAGGCATTGGATTTGATGAGTCTGAACCTAGTACACACTCAATAACTCTAACAATTTAGCTGTTGACAACAATGATTAAGATAAAACCAAAGACATCTTCAATGAATGGCCACATTATGGTATGATTCATGATCCTATGGAGGAATAACAAGCTTACTATGCAGATCCATTCTTACCCCTTAAGCTCTAGTTTGAGTGGATATATTTTGAGATGATGATGCTAGTATTGAGAAGCTGGGGGCATGAAGTGAATTCCCCAAATCTAGTGAAAAGAGGCTCATAATTTGGTTCATCCAACATCATGTCTATTTTGGTGAAGAGGGTTTCATATATGATACAAACATTATAGGTTAGTTTCTTGCTCATTTTCCTTAGGTTTGTTCATTTTTTATGGAGTCGGTACTAGGTATAGGTAGTTGAAATTTAAAATGTTAGTCTTCCCCTTTCTTAATAGAGCAATGTTGTTGGGATCCAATACTACTGCTCTACTTTTTATGAATCTTACGATTGGGTTTGGATGCAAGACTTGAGGCATTGCCTATGCCTCCCCAACTCAGTGATGAAATTTGTTATCTTAGTAAGGAAATAGTAGAAGTAAATATCAGTACCCAGGAGGACCCAAAGTTGATCAAAATAGGAGCTTGGTTAACCCTGGAAGAAAGGGAAAGGTACCGCCTATTGTTAAAATAATTTTATGATATCTTTTCTTGGTCCTATTATGATATGCCTAGTCTTGATCTCAATTTTATCACTCACAGTCTAGTTATCAATGAAAATGTTAAAATCATCTAACAAAAACTTAGAAAAATGCATCATAGGATAACTTTTGCAATTAAAAAGGAAATTGAAAAGTACTTTGCTGCTAATTTTATTATTTCTATTGATTATTCTCCATGGATTTCTAACATTATTCCTATAGATAAGCCTAATGATGAAATAAGATGTTGTACAGATTTTAGATATATCAAAAAAGCATGTCTTAAAGATACCTTTCCTTTACCTAACATTGATATGATTGTAGATTAAAAAATAAGTCATGAAATTTTATCTTTCATAGATGGTTTTTCCTATTACAATCAAATAAGGATCAAGTACATAAAATAGATTTTGTTACTCTTTGGGGCACATTTTATTGGGCGGTCATGCCTTTTGGTTTGAAGAATGTAGGTGCAACTTATCAAAGAGAAATTATGAGTATGTTCCATGATATGATCTATGATAATGTTGAGGTATATGTTGATGATATCCTATCAAATTTCACAACCAAAGATGATCATGTTTCAAATTTTAAAAATATAGTACAAAGAATGAGAGAGTATAAGTTAAAATTGGAGCCTCAAAAATTTGCATTTGTGATTTCATCAAGTAAATTTATTGGGATCATTATTTAAAGAAGAGGTATTGAGGTGGATCCCAAGAAATTTTTAACCATTGATGACTTACCACCTCCTAGGAATCTAAAGGATTTGAGGAGCCTTCAAGGAAAGGTTTAATATGTAAGAAGGTTCATTGCTTAGATGGTAGATATGACTTCTCCATTTTCTCATTTCTTGAAGGAAGATGAGAAATTCATTTGGGATGATAAGCGTAAAAATGATTTGGATAACATAAAAATACACCTTACTAATACTCCAATTTTAACCCCTTACAATTTAGATAAGACTTTGTTACTTTACAGTTCAACAACATTAAGTGCACTGGGGGAAATGTTAACTAAGAAAGATGATAAAAATAAGGAAATAACAATTTATTATATTAGCAAGACTTTACTCGATTATGATCGATAAGGTACACTCCAATAGAAAATATTTATTTTGTAATCATCTTCTCAATCAAAAAGTTAAGACATTACATGCTTGGAAATACAACATATGTCATTGCTCAAGTTGATCCTCTTAGATATCTCATGTCCAAATCCTACCTCTACAAGAGAGCTACAAAATGGGTAATGTTGCTTCAAGAATTTGATTTGGTATTTATCACTCAAAAATAAATTAAGGGATAGGCTATATCAGATTTCATTGCAAATCATATGAGGAATGAAGTATTAAAGACTTAGAAGGAATTCCAAGATGAAGTGGATGGCCAAACAACTCATGATCCTAACACTGCCTCTACACTCCAATGCTTTCGATCTATTCGAGAGCTTGAGTATTGATGAGGCATCAATTCATTATTTAAATTATTAAATCTAGGGTAGTGTTCTAGGTTATATGCAATTGGGTTCCCTATTCCAACGAATGAGATTATAATAAAATAAAATGCTTTGAACTGAATTGAAATGTTGAAATGAAATTGCACACTCTTTAATTAAAATGAAAATAAACCATAAATTAAAAATACACACAAATCAGCTGCATAAAGGCTTGAAGAAAATGATAATAAAGAAATATTGAAGGAAAATAATACTCACATAACTAAGTCTAAGAAAACAAGGGAAAGGATTATTTTTGCCGATCGAGGGGACCCTTCCTCTTTCGATAGAAATACCCAGAGAACTCAGAAATAAGGATATTATGGCTCTTTATTCATTGCTTCTCACTAAAGGATTACAATCATATTATTCCACTAGTTAACCCCTTCTCCTGTATATGAGAGGAGTGTTTATAATTCATATGTCTATAATATCCTCCTAACTAGGTGATTAGAAAATTTATAATGATACAAAACATAACTAAAATAATATTCTAAATCTGTAATGTAGATGATTATCAGTAAAACCCATGTTCCTCTTGGAAATTGTTATCAACTTCTCTATTTGAAGTACATTATGATATTTTGATAGCTACCATTACTATATCCTAACAAACACAATCTAGAGTTTACAACTATTACCCAAACAAGTGTTGCAAAGAACTCCATAACCTGGCATAAGAAAACTCTATAAGTTGATAATTCATAATCCTAGATGCACATGAAAACAATTATAAATTGTTGGTTTTAGATGAATCACATTCCTAATTTTGGTGCTGAAGAGATTCATTTCTAATTTTGTCTTCATAACCTTGTTTTCTCTTAAAGGCTAGAACATATGATCGAGAGAGGGAGCCTTTATTACTGCAACAAATATGCCAAATCCTTCAATAAATTAAATTGAGGAGAGAATATACTGATTATCTTGATATTTTCTTATTTTCAAAAGAACTATGGAGAATAAGAATATAGGCTACCACACTAAAATTTCTCCATCAAATTATTCAATGTCAAATGTAAATAACTATAGAGAAAATAATGAAACTCTAACAATTAAATCCTACAAAAATACAAAGTTATTAGTAATGATCAAATATTACATTTATCTCTAATTAGACATAGTGAGTATATAATATATATATATATATAAATTATTTACCAAAGTATCCTTTTAATGCATCATTTTAATATAAATAATGAGACCATTCTATGTCTCATTATTTCTCCCCACTTAGTTTATTTTTGCTCCTACTGGAACCTATTTTGGCATTACTGTCCTTAGTATCTGATTTATATTCATTTCTTATCAAGGGAAGCATCTCACTCTACTATGAACTAAAAGTGCATTGCATCACACTCCATTACTTAATCATTTCTACCTCACATAATTCTTGAGCATTGTTAAATTAAAACTTCACCATATAGGATAAATCCATTGCATCTCTTGAATTCATCATGTTTGAAATTGACTTCATTATTTTTGCATGATTCTGGAGTTCCCTTGTTCTGTCTTTCATTATTCTGGAGCTAGTGGCTGGAAATGATATACAAACACTATGTTGGAGGCTTACTTTATAGAGGAATTATAAGAGACACGTAAGTAGTTAAGGGATGAAATTTGAACCAAATACACTTAATATGACCAAAAAAATGTGGAAAACATTTCATGGAATATAAGAAAATATGTCAAATGTTATAGGATCTAAAAAATAGTAATTTCTCACTTTTTGTAGCTGGGAATTGTTGATTGAAAAAATGCAACGCTGCGCTCCGTGTAGTCTTTATCAACATATATGACGAACAAGTTAGCAACAACCTGATCTCTGGAGAAGGCCAGTTCCTTATCAATTGGGTACAGGAGAATAGAGATAAGAAATAAGATTTTTAAGGAAACAAAGGTAGAGTGCGAGAGATCAAAACAAAGGGGTAGGGTAACGAGAGAGAAAACAAAGGCGGTTCACTAGTCCAGCATGGGCTTTCACACTGTGTGAAACCTTATTTAGAGTCTATTGTAGCAGTCGTAGTACAAGTTATCACTCTCTTGATTATCTTTCAGATCTACTCTACCATGTAGCAGACATAGTTATACCAACAACTTGCAATCTTTATTTCAAAAATATTCTTTATTTGCCACAATATAACCACATTAAGAATAAAAATCACAAGTGTCGAATAGGAAAGGTCAAGATGGCATTATATTGTTGATAAGACAAAAGGTCTCAGAAAACAAATGTAAAGGGCAATACTAAGGCTTCTAGCCCTTTTTCCTTATCTTTGAACACACTTATACTGATCTAAACGGTTACTTAGTAACCAAAAGAAAATTCAACAGTTAAAAAAGGATCTGTTCTAAAAATCTAATCTACTTAAAGTAACGGTCAACTACTCTTGCCATGCAGCCTAGAATCTTTGAAATGTAGATAATGAAATCTGCACTTTCTGGAGTTCCTTGGACACATGTCACACTTTTTGCAAATTCCTATGTTTGGCCTTTGAGAGTTTCAAAGATGTTTACTGGATGATGCTGGTTCATTTTCTCACCTCAAGCTTAACATCGATTATGAAAATTGAATGCTTAGTAATGTTTTATTGGAGGATGATAGTGACATCATTTTCTTTTATTTCATGTTTTTCCCACAATGCTAGCTAGAACCTTTGCTTAGAATGTGTGATGTCACTACCTTTTCCTTCTAGCTCTCTTTGTATTTTTACTCCTGTTGATGTCAATCTCCTTTAATGCTTTTTTATTAAAGTTACCAAGCAGGGTCCATGATCTTATTCTCTCTGTGGTCAAATTTTTGTCATGTTTCCTTCATCGGGCTTTCTTATATTTTCTTTACTTGGCCGGAGCGCTTGATACTTTTTGATTATGTCATTGCTTTTTCCCTTTGGCTTTCTTTGTATTTTTACTCCTGCTGATGTCAATCTCCTTCAATACTTTTTTATTAAAGTTACCAAGCAGGGTCCATGATCTTATTCTCTCTATGGTCATATTTCTATCATGTGTCCTTCATCGAGCTTCCTTATACTTTCTTTACTTGGCCGGAGCACTTGATACTTTTTGCTTACATCATTGCTTTTTCCCTCTAACTTTCTTTGTATTTTTACTCCTGCTAACATCAATCTCCTTCAATGCTTTTTTATTAAAGTTACCAAGTGGGGTCCATGATCTTATTCTCTCCATGGTTAGATTTCTATCACATGTCCTTCATCAGGCTTCCTTATACTTTCTTTACTTGGTCGGAGTGCTCGATACATTTTGCTTACATGATTGATTTTTCCCTCTAGCTACTAATGTGTTTTAGACTCACTAACATCACCCCTTAAATCTTTATTTGTAGGTCCCAAGATTCGCAAGGCCAATTGTTGATGTCACTCCTTGATTTCTCCAGCTGCTAATGTAATTCTTTATTGATGATGTCAACCCAAAATATTGCAATAAGCTTAACACTTTTGTATCAATGTTTTGTGTTTTCTCAAACATGCTTATTTTAATACAAGCATTAAAATAAAATATATGAATATACATTACTGGTGGCTCAACGAAGGAAATTCACCCAACAGAAGAATTTACTAGGAACCCAAAATCTCTAAGAAAAGGTGATCTTTACATTTTGGAACTAGCAGCTCATTCTTATCTCCTCGGGGAATGCTTCTAATATCAATCTGCACTAAGGTATTCATAGAGGATAAACCACTCTATCCATCCTGAGGGTCTTGAGAAATAGCCATCTCCAATACTTTGTCCTTAGCATCTAATGAAGTCCGGAGCCTCATCAAATTGTCCAAGGTTGGAATCTTCTTTGGCTATTTTTGCATCCAAGCCTCTTGGCTACTCTTCATCTATTAGTATTGCTACAATATCCCATCGACCAAAACCTGTTGGCTAGATATCATGATGAAAGCGAACCTGAAACTCAATCCTTGAGAGGTGGAAGCTATGATTTTCTTGATCAAAGTAATGGAGGTAGCTTGTTCGAGCCCTGGAGTGTCGCTAGTGGTTGGTGTGGAAGTGACTGGAACTGATGGTGGTGAAGACGGTGGAGGTGATGAAGGTATATTAATGACATTGGCAGGAGGGGGGACAATTGGAGTCAATGCAGATGAAATCAGGCTATGCCATTATAGGGGTGGCTAGGGATGGTTGCTGTCAGAGAGACAGGTGCTACCATGGGAGAAGGGGCCATGATAGTAGTAGGTGGAGAGGATTGAATGTGGGAAAGGGAGACCACGATTGGCATGAGAATGGGAGAAGTAGAAGTAGGAGGAAGAGGGATAAAAAATATACTTGGTGGAGTTGGATCTCTCCTTTGTCTCTTAGTCAGAGGGGGGCCTTCTCTTGTTGAGCTTTCCTCTTGATTATTTGCTCCTTCCCCTATCTCTAAGCTGCTTTTGCAAGTTGCTCCCTTTGAACAGACACTTGCAATCCTACCTCTTCTTGTGACTCTTCTTCTTCATCATCGCTCTTGGAAGTTTTTTTTTTGACTTGCACTAAAGATTCCCTCTGGATCATACGACCAGTACTTAATGATCTTTTTCAATTTCAGTACCAGTAATTTCTTCTTCAATTGTTCACTCCTACTTGAAATAAATGTGAACAACACATGAATATTTACATAATGTACAAGGTAATAAATCTCATTTGATGATTACTCTCCCGCACGTACAGGATTATAATGCTTTAAATGCTACCCATTAATTGAAATCAGTAGCTCCCACCCATTCAGCTTGGCTATTTTGAAAGCATATTTCCCGACATGTCCAGCTATTAAATAGGGGCTGAACCATAAAGATTCAAATTTCTTATGCTTCCCAACTTTAGATCTCTCCACTTCCCATTTTAGTACTAGGCCTCCCTCTTGGAAAATATTTGGAGTTGCCTTTTGGGCATCAAACCACCTTTTCATGATTACATTTTCATCAAAAAGCAAGTCCTAGCCATCCTTAAATCACTCAATAAGTTGAAACACTATGTGGCCCAAAGCAGAGTTTTGGTCCTGACCATACACTTGGATGTCAAATCCTACATCATGCAGGGTGAAATGGGAGAGGGAAGACCCAGATGGGTATCCAAAATTCTTAAGTATAACGTGGAGATTAAACCTACTAAGCTGATAAGGTGGAGGGCCCTCTGCAAGTGAATCACTGGAGAAGCAGTTTCTGAGAAAGGGACTATCTGTTTCATTGAATAGGTACTTTCAAATTTTGGGCCTAGGGATGAAACAAGTGATTGGATGTCTCAGTTGAACAGATATTTTGAATCTAAAAAATTGCCCAAGCACATGAATGCCTCCCAAAGAAGGAGATTTAAAATTCATGCTCAAAATTACACAGAGATAGACCAAGTGCTTTATAGGAGGAATCACGATGGGGTCCTATTAATATGTATACCGATGGCTAAGAAAGTGGATCTTATTGAGGAATTCCATTCTGGAGCATCCAACGGTCACTTTTCAAGATACACTACAGTGGGTAAGATTATTCATGTCGGATACTACTGGCCTACAATTTTCAAGGAAGCCTTTGCAAGAGCTTAAAATTGTGAGGAGTGTCAGAGGTTTATCGGAAAGAAAAGAAAGCCAGCCTTACCATTGGAACCAATCCAGGTGGAGGAACCTTTTCAATAGTGGGGACTAGATTTTATTGGATTCATAAACCTAAGTTCTTCTTTCAAACATAGATTCATCCTTACTGCCACCAGATGGGCAAAAGTGAAGGCCATTAAGGAAGCAAATCAAAGGACTATTCTCAAATTCATTGAAAAATTAATTACTAGGTATGGTATCCCTCAAATAATCATCTTTGATAATGGTTTAGCATTTGTGGGAGCAGATGTTACCGACTTTGCTAGGAAATACAAGATCTATTGGAAGACATCTTCAAACTATTACCCCCAAGGCAATGGTTTGGCTGAATCTACCAATAAAAATTTGTTAAGGATCCTCAAAAGAATAGTGGAAGATAATCCTTATATGTGGCATGAGAAATTGAATTGGACATTGTGGACTAATAGGATCACAATCAAATCGGCCATCAAGACTAGTCCCTACACGTTGGTGTACGAAAAAAGAGCCGCTTTGCCAAGTCATATTGAACTCCCTGCCCTAAGGATTCTCCAATAATATGGTAAGGATTTTAAGCCCTTTTAGCTCTATATGAAAGAGTTGATGCATTTGTAGGAGTCCCGAAACAAATCATACCAAGACTTGCAAAAGAGAAATGTAATCATGAAAAGGTGGTTTGATGCCCAAAAGGCAACTCCAAATATTTTCCAAGAGGGAGGCCTAGTACTAAAATGGGAAGTGGAGAGATCTAAAG
>Ga0181464_1001016_pt1 | contig 13602 bp, 15 predicted proteins | sample InSIn2gowninarea_FD_119074 | JGI IMG/M metagenome (GOLD analysis project Ga0181464, IMG submission 119074) | Clean room microbial communities from NASA Spacecraft Assembly Facility at Jet Propulsion Laboratory, Pasadena, California, USA -... ...
GGATATTCCGACACATAGGAAATAGTTAAGTACAACTTGGTCTAGTATAGGGTTAGGTAAAGTGTGTTTCTTTACTATGTACATTTTGTAACTTACAATCCGACGGTCACGATATGTAGTGATCCGACGGTTCATTCTCTCCTCGGTATTACCGACACTTGATCCGTGGCTTGACACCCGATTGGTCCATGATTTCTATTTAAAGCGCATGGAGGGTCATTGTTAGGGTAATCCGTCTATGAGAGAAGCTTATGTAAATTTTCATTCTTTTATTAATAAATTGCCTGAAGTGGCCGCGTTGGCTCAGGCCATCGAATGTTTCCCTCTTTGAGGGTTTTAACCATGTCAAAAATATTGGTGTATTGATCTGTGATCTGGTTGTGAGCGGTGTCCTTTTGGTGTTCTGTCTGAGGAACTTACCCTGTATATTCCTACACATAATGCATGCTCAGTCATACCTGCATTTTCATGATTATTGAACTAACATCTTGATTGTTAATTTGAAAAATAGAGTGGTGGCTGCGGAAACTGCTGGTGGTTGCGGAAACTGCTTCTGGCTGCGGAAACTGACACAACAACCACTTGGCTAAATAAAGATAGTTAGATAATAACTAACTGAATGGAAATGGTCATGAAAGAAAATTTTATTGATGAAATGGAGTGAAAATGAAATGGAGTGGAATGAAAATGAAGTGAAGTGAAAATGGGAAAGAAAGAGAATTTTTTTTTTTGGAAAATATAGGGTGTCAGGTGTTCCTAATTTTCACTCTATATTTTCTGTATAAAACTGCCAATCAGTGATTGGTTTTCAGGCGTATACAATTTTTATTTTTTTTGAGAAAGGAACAAAGGCTAGGCTAGTGGAGAAGAAGGATTCTTCTTCACCAGCGTTATTGCAGAATTCTCTTAAAACATTTTGACAAATTCCTCTTTTGAGAGTGGCTTATGATAAATCTTTAATCTGTGGCCATTCACAATAAGAGGAGTTTGAAATTCATCAATGGTCTTGATTCTTACTGCTCCATTGCTAAAGACTTTGTCAATCTCATATGGCCCAAGCCAATGGGTCTGAAATTTACCTTTGAAGTCTTTAAACTTGGAATCAAATAGTAATGCCCAATCTTCCTCTTGAAACTTTTTTTCTTTGATGTATCTATCATGCCACTTAGCTCTTTGATGTTGAACTAGATTAGTTCTTAGGATCGCTTTTTGTTTGATCTCATCCAGCTCATTCAAATACTCCATTCTGTGCTTTTGGGCTTCTGATAGATCCATCCCCAGCTGAACTGCCATCTTGAAAGTTTTGACTTGAAACTCAATGGGGAGCAGGACTGTTTCCCATAAACAAGTTCATAGGGAGAATGTCCTGTTGTATTCCTCCATGTAGTTCTGTAGGCCCATAAGGCTTCAGGAATCCTTTCTGCCCAATCTCTTCTGTGTAGATGAAAAGTTTTGGTGATGATGCTTTCAATAACTTTGTTTGTAGACTCCACTTGGCCATTTTCTTGTGGATGGTAAAAAGTAGATTTTATGTGCTTCGTTTTGTATTCTTCCATCAGTTTCTCCATCATGTTGGATGTAAATTGACTTCCCTGATCTGTCACAATTTCTCTTGGAACACCGAAGCGAGTAAAAATATCCTCATAAAGAAAACTAACAACTGAATTTTCAGTAGCAGAAAGTAATGCTTTGGCTTCTACCCATTTAGTGACATAATCAGTGCATACCAATATATACTTCTTTTGTTTAGATGGTGGATTAATGGGTCCAATAAAATCTAAAGCCCATTTTTCAAAGGGTTCGATAAGTACCTATGGTTGTAATGGAATTTCATTTGAAAGAGTCGGTTTTCCTACTCTTTGGCAGCTGTCACACCTTTTAACATATTCTTTTGTATCTTTAAAGAGGGAAGGCCAATGATATCCTAAAGAAAGGATTTTATAGGCCGTCCTTTTGTCAGCAAAGTGTCCACTGCATGGTTCATCATGACATGCTTTGAGGATGTCAGGCATTTCATCTTCCCTAACACGTCTTCTAATCACACAATCTGGCCCTTTCTTAAACAATTCGTTAAAAATCCATGAATATTTTGAACTCTCCTAAATAATTCTTCTACTTTCACTAGGAAATAGATGTGGAGCTAGTTTCCCTATAACCAAATAGTCAGCAGTATATGCATACCAAGGAGTCTTAGTAGTTACTGCAAATAAATACTCATCTGGAAACTTATGCTCTACAAGAGAATCTTCTTTAGTATTTTGGATCCTAGTCAAGAAATCAGCTACTGTATTTTGTTTCCCTGGTCTATCCAACACAGTAATATTGAATTCCTGTAAAAGTAAGAGCCATCTTGTAACTCTGCCATTAGTAACAAGTTTGTTCATTAGATATCTAATCGCAGAATGATCAGTATGGACAAAAGTTTCATAGCCTGTTATATAATGTCTAAACTTATTGATTGCATGAACAACAACTAAGAACTCTTTTTCAGTCACAGTATAGTTCAACTCAGTGGGAGTCAAATTTTTACTGGTATAGTAGATGGCATAAGGAACTAAATCCTTTTGACCCAACACAACTCCTAGAGTTGTATCTGAAGCATCTGTAGAAATATGGAAAGGAAGTTTCCAATTTGGCCCTCTCAAGATGGGTGCTTCAGATATTCTTGTTTTCAAAGTTTCAAATGCTGATTAACAATCAGGATCCCATTTGAATTCACAGTCTTCTGTAAGTAATTTGAAGAGTGGAGATGCTATTTGGTGAAGTTTTCTATAAATCTTCTATAGTACCCAGTAAATCCCAGAAAAATTCTACCATCTTTTCGACAATTTGGAATAGGCAACTTGGAGATGACTTCAACTTTTGATCTATCAACTTTAATCCCATCCCCTAAAATGTGATGTCCCAAAACAATACCTTCAGTAAACATCATGAAGCATTTTTCATGATTCAATGAAAGGTTTGTTTCTTTACATCTTATAAGGACTTTTTCCAAATTCTCTAATGCCTCTTCAAATGAATTACCATAAACTGTAAAATCATCCATATAAACCTCTACACAATCATGGATTAGATCAGAAAAGATTCCTAGTACTGCTCTTTGGAATGTTGCAGGTGCATTACATAATCCAAAAGGAAGCACTCGGTAAGCAAAAGTTCCCCATGGACAGGTAAATGTGGTCTTATCTTGATCTTCAGGTGCTACCTGAATTTGATTATAGCCACTAAAACCATCCAAAAATGAAAAGTACTTTTTGCCTGCTAGTGTATCTAATACCTAATCGATAAAGGGCAAAGGAAAGTGATATTTAAAAGTTGCTTTATTCAATTCCTTGTAATCAATGCATACTATCCATTTACCATTCTTTTTAGGTACTATAACCAAAGGAGAAACCCATTGAACCTCTAAAATTGGATAAGTGAAGTTTACATTGAGTAGTTTTTGGAGCTCTTCTTTCACTATTTTCCTAAGGTTTGGATTCATCCTTCTCTGAGGTCTCTGATTGATCTACTATTTTCCTCGATGTAGATGTGATGAATGCAAGTCTTAGGGTCAATACCTTTCATATTAGTATACTCCCATCCAAATGCAGTAGAATGTTTTTGCAAGATTTTGGTTAGCTCTCCCTGTTGTGATTTTTCCAAATTTTTGTTGATATTCAATGTTTTACTTGGGAGAATCTCAATGGTGGAACTACCAAACTCTTCCATAGAGTAAAGAGACATTTGTCTAGATGATAGATACTCAATGTCAAAATCTAACTGAAATTGTGTGTGGTCATATTCTGAAGATGTTTCAAAATTTTCTAATGTGTTCAGAATTTGACTATCTTCACTGATTTCGCATATGGTAAAGACATGTTGTATAGTGTCCTCATCATCGACCCATTCATTATCTCCTACTTCTGTAATTGCTTTTGTTGGAGGATACAAATTGAATTTCTTTGTCGAATTACCATAAAAAGTGTACATATCTCCAGATCTACAACTAATGAAAGCATCAGTTGTGGCTAGCCAAGGTCTTCCTAAGATGAGTGGGTGCCCTCCTAGATTACTCTTGGGAGTCAAAATCATGAAATCTACTGGATATTCCCAAGAATCTAAGGAGACTGAAATATCTTCTAATACACCATCTGGTTTGATAATTGATCAATCTGCAAGTTGCAGTAGAGTAGGTGTAAAAAGAAGATTAGGAAGTTTTAGTTGTTCCATAGTCTGTCTACTCATAATGTTGATAGCAGCCCATAAGTCAATCAACGTATTTGGAATTTCTACCCCATTGATATGTTTCTTGACAATTGGACTACCAGGATCTACATACTTCTACATGGTAATTTTTCCCGTCATGATATCTGCAATTTTTCCTATGAGGTGGATTCTTCTTGTATCTCTTGGTTTCCTTCCTGGTCTTTTGAGACTCAACTCCTTTATTGTTTTTGCTAGAATAGGAATCTCTCTAATGGCTTGTAGCAAGGGAATCTTGATACAGACATTCTTTAATTCATCTAGGAAATCATAGTCAGGCAACAAGATTTGTTTTTCCACTCCTTTGTCAATTGGTAATCTTTCAGGAAAAGGAGGTGTGGATGAAGATGCAGTTTGCTCAACTATAGGAGTTGTGGGGGTTTTGAAGAGATGCTTCAGAACCTTTATTGGCTTCAAGAGAATATTCCTCAGAAATACTTTGCTTTTGAGCATCTAAAGAAGGTTTTCCTAAAACTCTACCAGATCTGAGTTGTACATCATTGAGAGGAACAATCATATAGGTAGGAAATTGTTGTCCTTCTACCATGTAAGCATTTTGAGGATTTTTATTATTGGGATTTGGAAATGGGTGGGATGGTAGTTGATTTGTCTTCTATTGGAATGGAAGCAAGAATTGAGAATTTGGATTTTGTTGAGAAGGTTGTTGTTGTTGTTGTGGAAATGGCAATGAAAGTTGTGGATTTTGATTTGGAAGTTGTGGAGCTTGTTGATTTTGAAAAGATGGAGGATATTGATAAAATTGAGCAAATCTCCCATAAGGATTTTGCATACCTTGTACCCATGATTGATATGGATTTTGAGGTTGGGACCAAGGTTGTTGCCAAGGATTCCAATTTGGTGGGGGTTGAAAGTTCATGGGGTTTTTAAACCCTTGATTTTGTTGCCCCTGCCAAGGTCTCCTTGAAACAAAGCAGAGAGACTCAATTGAATTTGGATATTCTTGAAAGACAGCTTTGAGCCCAGGAATTGAAGGACAATCCTTGGTCTCATGGCTTTTTGAAAAAATCATACATGTTTCTACAACTTTTTCATCCAAGGGGAATTCCCTTAGAGCATGTTTCTTCCTACATTTTTGACAAAATATGGCCAAAGCTTCAGCTTCTGTTTTCTACTTGTTTTGTATTTTAAGGCTGTCTAGTTGTTCACTAAGGCTCCCTAAAATATTAGTTTTGAACTCATCAAGCATGTTTCCAATCTCAGCCCTACTTACTGATCCAGTTGAAGATTTGTTTGCTCTAATGAGAGAAGGATCTCTAGGCCCTTTTCCAGTTTTAGATTTTTCCCTTAAGAGATGGACACATAGTTCTGATATATCATGAAGTGGAAGTTGAGAAATATCTCCCTTTCCCATCATGTTTAAAATATCTATCCATTCATCTCTAATGGCTTTTAATAGAAGGGCTTTCAAGGTCTTCTCATCTAAGTTACTCATTTTTTCTCTTTTCAGGTTGTATTGAAATCTTTCAAGTAAATCCTCCAAGTTTTCATCTTCTTTTTGCACCATTTTGAGTACCTCATCCTTATGATTGGTGGGCATACAATAGTCCAGGTATCTATCCAAAAACGTTTGTTTTATATCATTCCAAGTCCTAATAGATTGAGTGACTAATCCCATGAACCATTTCAAAGCAGCTCCCTTCAATGTTGAAGGAAACAATTTGAGTTTTTGAGAGTCTTCCATATAATCATAAGTTCGGCACACGACTTCAAACTCAAATAGAAATGTTTCAAGATCCTCACTTGGCAACCCATAAAAGTTTGGGAGGATAGATGGTCAGATGTTTTTCATTGTTGTACGAGATTCCTCATCAATTATAGGAAATCCAAATGAGTTATCTCCATCCCTATTTCCCCCATTGTTACCTCTACCTCTTCCATTGTTTCCTCCTCCTCTACCTCTACCTCTACCTCCTCCTGCAAATCCATTGACTACTTCCTCTGTCATGATAGTTTCCTTAGAGATTTCAGAGTCCTCTGGTTCTTCTACTAGTGGCGAATGAGGAGGAATTTCTCCCTCTTCTTCTTCAGGTGATTCTACTTCCTTGATTACAATTTGTTCTCCTGTAGAAGTAAAGAAAAGTTCTTTTCCTAAGTCAGATTCAGTGGATAGTGTGGGAGAGTCTCCTAATTCAGCTACTGCCCCTTGAATTCCAGGAATCCTAAGGCTAGGAGTGTGAGTTGGAGATGATGGAGGTGTATCTTGTCTATGCCTTGAAGTAGATGGAGTTGTAAAAATCAAACTCTTGGCCCTAGCTATAAACCTTCCCCTAGAATCTCTTGCTCTATGCATGTCATTTTTTTATTTTTCTTCAATTTGAGCTAATAATTTTCTTTCTGGTCTTCCAGATCACTCTAGGTGCAAGAAGAGAGCATACTCAAGAAATTATTGAACAAATAACTCTCTTTTCTGATTCTCCAGATCACACTAGGTGCAAGAGGAGAGCATACTTTGAGAAGTTATCAATTTTTACCTTCCTTGAAATTTTCCTATTTTTTTTAAGAAATTGGCTACCTAGTTTCACTTCCCCGGCAACGGCGCCAAAATGTTTGGTCAATTTAGAGTGTCCTAAATTGCTATATTAATTTTCAATCCAGGAGTCATAAACTGCTGAAGTGAGGCGCACTATATATGCAAGATAACCGATTTCTTAATTTTTTGTCGTTTTTGATTTTTAGTTTGTTTTTGGGTTTATCTTCGTTGATTCCCTAATGTAAGATGGCAATCCTAAAAGACAAGTATGGATATAAGTGTTCAAGGCAATGGTGTCTTTTAAAATGATTTCCAAACTTCAAAGTTTTCAAAAAGGTTTTAAAACATGTAATGATAAAATTAATTCCTAAAAGAGAATGAAAATGTACCACTATTCTAATTAAACAAACAATGAGCTATTGACCATGAAACCTAGTATCCTTGCTACTGTCTAAACATGAAAGAAACTGAACTCAAAGAAATCCAAAAATTACAAGCAAAGTAAAGCTAAGATCAAATTACATCAACTCATATTCTGACCCCTCACCATTCGTCTCGCTCTGGCTTTCAGAGGTAATCATAAACAAATTGAGCAACCTGATATCTAATTTGCAGAAAATAAAACTAATATTAAACTACACACTCATACTTCAATCCCTCACCATTAGTCTCGCTATGGCTTTCGAAGGTAACTGAAAATGACATGAGCAATTCAATAACTAACTTGCAGAAAAATAAACTAATATCAAACTACACACTCATACTTCAATCCCTCACCATTAGTCTTGCTATGGCTTTCGGAGGTAACTGAAAATGACATGAGTAATTTAATATCTATCTTACAGAAAAGTAAATGAGCAAAACTGAAATAAATAAACAGTGGTGGAACTAAGAACTAAGAAAAATAAATCAGCAAAAGGACAAGAATAATTCCATGTCATTAATCATTATAAAACTATGTGCGAATGCCCGGGCTGCCTATTGTAATCTGAAACAAAGACATTGATCAGTTAACAACATTGTAAAGCATAAAAAATATGGACAACAATCAACGTTAATACCATAAGAAGTGAAATATATACAAGTGAATGATTATGGCATAAAGAACGTAAAGAAATAAAGCATGAAACTATACAGCAATTAACAAAACCTCGATGTGTACAAGGGCCCTCTGCACAACCTCGGCCAATCAGAAATCAACCAGGAATTGAGCTTATAAACAGAGTCTTCTCATGTATTAAAATGCAGTCATAACATAGAAATAAAGTCACGGCACAATGGGCTCGTTAACAGTCAAAATTACATTACCAAAGCTAGATACTATGCGTATGAGAACGCTTTATTTATAATAGAGGATGACATAACTACTTTCCTAAAATCTGTGCTGATAAAATACACGTGAACAACCACGTCCAGGAATCTAGCATTATGGCAGCCGTGAAGATTAAATCTATGGAGGGTGGCTATTGGATTCGGTTCATGGAGCAGTCCATAGGTGTTGATATGTCCCCAGAAATCTAGGAACAACCGCACAAGTCTTCACGTGGTGAAAAACAAAGTTCTGTCATCATAGGACTCTTACGTTGACCACTGCTTGACTACCTTTAACCACGACCTTCTTTGGTGAATTCGACTGAGCCAATAGGACTCAATCCATGTCCACGTCATTTGAAACTTACCCATGTGGCTGGATTTGCCTTAAGACACCTGTAACATAGACTTTAAGAAAAAGGCTGCAGAAAGTTGAATTGGTTGCAGAAAGTGACAAGATTCCACAGCTGAATGAGAAAAAATCTAATTCAAACAACAGACACAAAACATAGTTAGGAAACCACTTTATATGCTCTTTTTAAACTAATATGCAATGATTTGACAGCTTAGGAGGTCCAAGTAAATGGAAAAAGGGCTAGAAAGATGTATAGGGAAGATGCAAGTTTGGGGCTCAACACCTTCAGCCTCATGGGGAATGGTATTCTCTAATCTACAAACTGTGGGGTAGGATGTTCCATCTTCTCATGCATGCATGCACACAGTCATCCCCAAGTAGCCTGAGCATATTGTCAAAGTGTGCAACGGCTTGTTCCTAATTGGCTAGATATTTAGGGGAAATTTGAGGGTCACTGGTAAGTAGGTTGCGTGTGCTAATGAGTGCCATAGGATCTGATGGCTCAGCTCTTATCATCAATGGTTCATTCTACTTTTTATTAACAATCTTTTCATTTCTGCTGCCCTCAGTTCTTCATGGTTCATCCATGATGCCATGGCCATTAATTGGAGATCCCCTAGCTTGGCATTGGGATCCCACACATTCATATTTGTGAGGGCCATGTTGTGTAGATAGAACTCTGCCATCTTTGCTTTGTCCTCGGAGGTGCTTTGGTCACACAAATCCATGAACTGCATGTAGTCTTGGAAAGGCATTATGCCTCTTTGTGCTAAAGTTTTTATTTGGAATTGATGCCATTAATCCTTTAGATAGATGCCATAAGATTTGGCTGGTGTTCTACATTGTAATGCTTCTATGATAAGCTAGCGATGTATGCCAAATGAATCTCTTTCTCCTGCAGCTGCCTCCTTAGTAATTCATTCTCTTTCTCAAGGTGACTTCTTGTAATGGCTACTCTATCTCTGAGAGCACTCAATTCCATGCCCATTTCCCTGAGTTTGTCTTCCATGTGGCCAATATCCTCAACTCCTTTAGACTTGGCTATCTGCATCCACCTATGCATTCTCACTCTCTCTTTTTCCAATTCAAAAAACTACAAATTTTTGTGGGATTATCTTGCCTCCCTCAAGTAGTCTATAATAGGAGTCAAGATTAGGCTAGGGGTCATGTTCTTGTAGCTCTTGTTCTTCTTCTCTCACCTCTGGCTATCCTCCTTTCTTTTCCTCAAGTTTTGTGTCTCATGTAGTTTGGACACTGTCTCCTGTAGGACTGTTTTAGCCTCCTATAGGCCTGGTTTGGGGTCCTGTAGAATTGCATTTCCCTTCCATGTAGAAAATATTGTAGGCCTCCTTTCATAGGTTATGGGTGTCTTGGAAGGATATTCTTTCACCTTGGTAGATGGTGAGTCTTCAATGTTAATGGGAGTCTTTGATGAGGGCTCAGGTTTTCCTGTTTTAATTTTGGTACTCTCCCTTGCCCTGAATTACATGGAGGTTTTTCTTTTCCTCTTCTGCTTCTGATTGACTGGTGTACTGAGGGCAGTGAGGGCAGTTTCTTCTTCTCTTTCCAAAGTTTTAGGGGACTCTTCTCTTTGCTCTGCCCTCTCTACCTCCTTTTCTCCCTCTTCTGTCTCTTTTTCCTCCTCCTGCTCTGTCTCTTTTTCTCTCCCCTCCTCTATTTCTTTTCTTTCCTCCTTCCTCTTGTGCTCTGCTATGTCACCACTGGCTACATCTTCTCCCCCTTGCTGTTCTCCCTCCTCATTGACAGTAGGACTGACATCATAGGTTAATGCCTTGATGTCATCCTCAACTGTCATATTTCTGAAAACTTTCCATGCTATAGAGATTGTAAGGGTATGGAGGGGTTCTTCTACTAGGATATTTATTAGGCCATGGTGAGCTAGCTGTTGTGAATTTTCTTCTTGTACCTTGGTGTTGGAGTCAATGAGGTACTGAAGGAGAAAGTAAGGGATATTGAGATTTTGATATGCCAACGTATCCATGCCATATCTCAATTCTTGGAGGATTCTGAAATGATATCCATAAACAATGTTATGCCTCCCCTCACAAGAAATGTATTTGATCACTTGGTAGCTAACCTCATCCCAGGGATATGGTACACTAGCCTTCCTAATTCCATTTTTGTCTTCAACAAGGGTTTCATTATCTTGGAAAATTTTCTCTTGGTAGCCTGGCCATTTGTTTTCTCATCTTTACTCTAAGGCAGCCCAAGAGGAAGGGTAGTGACCCTACTGATGAATTCAGGGGTTATTTCAATGGAGAGGCCTCTAATGGTTACAGTAGCATGAGTTCTTGTGTGAGGGACCAAAAAGAGAGCAAATTCATGGGAAATTTCATCATCAAACCCTCTAAACTTCTCAAAGAAATTCATCCAGTTTCCCTTGTAAATATTTCCACCCCTAAGGATGTTCATGGAGTCTAGTGGAGTTAGTGGGATCTTTTCTCCTAAATCCCCCTATCATACTACCTATACTTCTTTTGAAAAACTAGATATGCAGGTGGAGACAAAGAATTTTGAGTGAAATAGAAAAACAGAGGGGACTGCCGATTTTTTTTTGTTATGTATTTCTACCTTCTTAAAGACTCAGTTTACCCTCAATTTGAGGCCAACTCTTTCACATTTTGATATTCAATAGAGGGAATTCATGAACCCTATCTCTTCAGACTGAAATTTGTGCCAAAAATCGCATTTCCTCCCTTAAAAATGACTCACTGCCCTCTTGTAGAAGTTATTGTCCCTCCTATAGATTTCCTATAGGTGCTCCTGTAGAAAACCTGTAGGGCTCTTGTAGAAGATACCAAGAGAAAAAATATGGAGGAAATCAATGGAGGATGGTGGATATGAGGTTGTGGGGGCATAAGAAGACTGCTGTGTGGCTGAGTTATGAGGAGAAACTAAAGAAAATTTGGTGAGAATGCGCGGGGAGGAATGCTCATTACCTTTTATGGTTGTTTTCAATTATGAGTGCTGAGCTAGCAAGGTGTACGTTGCCCAGATTAGAACCATTGGTCCCCACTTACTTGGTTGTCATGAACCCCCTCATTACTGCATTGAAGTTAACTCTTCCTCCCACTACCTGTCCTTCTCATATTTTTCTTGAGTTGATTGTGCACACGTGTGGGTGATATCTCGGTTAAGTGGAGTCAACTAAATGAAGGTGGCCAAGTTAACTGGCCACCTTTCCCTCTTTCGATTTCAACCATCTCGTTTCCTTCGTATGATTCCTAATTATAAGAATGTAGATAGAGGAGTGACTTAGCTACTTACTTGTAATCCAAGTGTATTTATTGCCATCGACTGTGAGGTGATGTGGCTTTCTCGGTTACATGCCTTCATTTTACTTCATGCATGCTATCTCTGCTTGCTGATGTGTTGTTGTGTGTTTTTTGTTGTGTGTGGAACATGATTGTTCAAAGGTCTTTGTTTCAACCGGATGTATACCCCAGGAAGTCTTGTACACCCCTCCAAGCAGGGGGGACTTGTCCCCCCTGCGGGGGTCCGGGGGCCAGCGGCCCCCCGGCGGGGGCTCGGGGGCAGCGCCCTCGAAGCTAAAAAACAAATGTAAAATTGCCTTGTAAAAGTATAGTAATTTCTAGTCAATTTGGGCCGTTGATTAGGTAGATGATCTCACGGTAGAACTTATGTTTAGTTTATGGTTTTTTTCCCTAGAAGACAACCCCTCTCTTTGTATGAGGGTATTGTATTTGAGGCTGTGAAATAGATGTGTATTCTGTGAGTGAGAAACAGAGAGGTGAGACTGTGAGAGAAAACAGAGGATATTACAACGGATTTGCTGTAGGTTGTGTCTCTTCATTTTGCTGGATAATAGAAAGGAAGGACTGGCTGTTCGGGGTGGACGTAGCCCAAACTAGGTGAACCACGTATATTTGTGTCTCTCTTGTTTTGTGTGTTTTCTGTGTTTATATTTCTGAAATATTTTATGTGTTCCATTGCTCTGTAATATATAATTTTCTAACATTTTTGTAGGTTCTTCTTTTGCTGGAGCAGAGCTGCATGTGCCTTTTCAACCTTCAGATGTGTTGTCCCTTGCTACTGGTGCTGCACTTCTATGGGATCAGCTGCTATAAGAATTCCTACAGGAGCTCCTGTAGCTGCTTCTACCCTTGAAACTTTAGCTATTTCCCTGTGCTTGGAGCTCGAGAATGATGCCAAAGGTGGAGATGAATGATGGAGGGATAGTAGGTAAGCTTCAAGTAAAGTTAATGGTGCCTTTTCCTCCTTTAATTTTTGTTTTTTTTTCAAAACTGAAAAACTGTTTTTCTGTGTTTTTTCTTAGAAAGGAAAAAAATAATAATGATGCTTGGAGTGTGATGCAGGCTTGGAAATGATGGCAAGGAGGTTTGAATATGGTAACAGGGATTATAGGTTCCTCATGAAGCTTTTCTTGTCCCTCAAACTGCCTCCTGTAGACAATTTTGGCTCTTTGTAATTCCTGTAGGAACCTCCTGTAGAAAAATAGAGCTTCCTATAGAAAACACAGTTTTGGAAGAAGAGGTACAAGGGGGTGAAAGAGATACTAAAAATGATGGAAGAAGGTGTGGAGAAGATGAGATGGATGCTGGTATGAATTTTAGGGTCCCCTTGGCACCTTCTTCTGCTCCCTGTAGTTCTTCTGCAAACATGCAATGCAATAAAAATTCATTTTTTCTTTCTCTTTCTTTTTTGAAAACAATTAGGGTGCCTCAGAGAGGTTTTCACCTTAATTTCCTACCCTAGGTGCCTCCAAGGGATGTTTTCACCCAGGAATCCTATTCTTTTCCCTTTTTTTCTACATCACTGGGCCACCGCAGAAGAGGTTTTCAACCCAATGATGGGACTCAAGCGCCTCATGGAGGTTTTCACTTGAGCCCTTATTTTTTCTCTTTTTTCTTTAGCGATTGGGTGAAGTGGAAGCTAAGACATGCTGCACTACCATCACAGTTTTATTCAAATCTTCAATAAACTCTCGCTTGGAGAGGGGTTTCTTGTAGACTTTCAACTGATGTCCATTGAAAAGCATGGGGATGGCTTCATCATCAATGGTTCTAATCAGAACTGAACCATTGTCATTACATTTCTCCATAGTGTAGGGTCCCAGCCATCTTGTCCTCAGCTTGCCTTTGAAATCCTTGTATCTTGAATCATAGAGTAGTTCCCAATCTCCCTCTTGGAATTGCTT
>Ga0181464_1001017_pt1 | contig 13588 bp, 8 predicted proteins | sample InSIn2gowninarea_FD_119074 | JGI IMG/M metagenome (GOLD analysis project Ga0181464, IMG submission 119074) | Clean room microbial communities from NASA Spacecraft Assembly Facility at Jet Propulsion Laboratory, Pasadena, California, USA -... ...
TATGAAACCATGTGGCACTTTTTCAGGGTATTTGTCTGTTAAGAAACAAAAGATGAGGATCGCAAAGAGAATCTAATCCTAAGGGTAGAGTATAAATCCTATCTATTCAGAAGAAGGTGCGCAACAATAAGATTCCCGTAAGAAGGTACCAGGGGGCAGACACCCAGGGGTGGTTCCGGTCAATCCAATAAGCATTCATTCATTAAGTGCTATAGGGAGAAGGCAGGTCTAGGTCTTAATGTGGTTAACTATGCAGGTGGAGGCATGAAAAGAAAGGTAGGTCTATTCCTCTCCCTCACCCATATGAATGAGTGAGCCCTCCTTACTCTCCCTGGCTTTAGCCCCTCCCCCCCCATTCAGGCAGGATAAAACCTCCGCCTCCTCTAAGTAAATTGAAGAGGAGAGGTACGTTAGTGACTCGACCAACGGGCCGCCATCGATTTCACATCGATACCTAAACTACCACATGCTCATATATAACTACCACCATTTCACCGGCTATCAATTAAGAATGACCAGCAGTCACTTACTCATTGTCTTGGTCGGCATTCATTATATACGTAATTACGTCATTCGAGATATGTCATTCTGCCTTCGCCGAGCTTTTTTCTTGTGAAACCACATGCTCATATATAACTAACTACCACCATGCCCAGGTACGTTAGTGACTCGACTGATAAGGTCCGGAGGCGCTCTTTGGTTACTTATTTGAGAGGGGATAAGTAAATTGAATGCGTAAGCAGGCTCGACTGTTAAGGATGCGGAAGCAGGCTCGACCATAAGGGAGAGGACCCGTTAGGGCCATAAGGGAGAGGAGAGGACCTTTAGGTGCTCGACCATAAGGACCTTTAGGTGCTCGACCATAAGGACCTTTAGGTGCTCGACTGATAAGGCCGCCATCGAGAGGATGCGTAAGCAGGCTCGACTGTTAAGGATGCGGAAGCAGGCTCGACCATAAGGGAGAGGACCCTTTAGGGGGCTCGACCATAAGGACCTTTAGGTGCTCGACTGATAAGGCCGCCATCGAGAGGAGAGGACCTTTAGGTGCTCGACTGATAAGGCCGCCATCGAGAGGATGCTTCAGCAGGCTCGACTGTTAAGGTCCGGAGGCGCTCTTTGGTTACTTATTTGAGAGGGGATAAGTAAATTGAATGCGCAAGCAGGCTCGACCAACGCCTTTTAGTTACTTATTTGAGAGCCCAATAAGTCAATTGAACCTTTAGGTGCTCTTTGGTTACTTATTTGAGAGCCCAATAAGTAAATTGAAGAGGACCTTTAGGTGCTCGACCATAAGGGAGAGGAGAGGAGAGGAGAGGACCTTTAGGTGCTCGACTGATAAGGCCGCCATCGAGAGGAGAGGATGCGGAAGCAGGCTTTTTAGTTACTTATTTGAGAGCCCAATAAGTCAATTGAACCTTTAGGTGCTCGACCATAAGGGCCGCCATCGCCGCCATCGAGAGGAGAGGATGCGGAAGCAGGCTTTTTAGTTACTTATTTGAGAGCCCAATAAGTCAATTGAACCTTTAGGTGCTCGACCAAAAGGATGCGTAAGCATGCTCGACTGTTAAGGCCGCCATCGAGAGGAGAGGATGCGGAGCACGCTTTTTTAGTTACTTATTTGAGAGGCCCAATAAGCATCAAGGAAGGCAGGGTGAGGTAACGAACGCTCGACTAATAAGGCCGCCATCGCTCGACTGTTAAGGCCGTGAGCCTGCCGAACTCTTTTTTAGTTACTTATTTGAGAGCAATAAGTAAATTGAAATTTCTTGCTTGCTTGACCTTTAAGGAATGGGGCAAGGGTGCGTAAGCACGCTCTCAATTAAGGAGAGGGACGGAGTCACTCACTCATTCCGATGGGTGAGGGTTTGAACGCTCGCTTGACGTTAGGAAAGCGAGGATGCTAACGCACACTCGACTGTTAAGGACCTTTAGGTGCTCGACCATAAGGGAGAGGAGAGGACCTTTAGGTGCTCGACCAAAAGGGAGAGGAGAGGAGAGGTACGTTAGTGACTCGACCGTAAGGGAGAGGTACGTTAGTGACTCGACTAACAGGAGAGGAACGAACGCTCGACTAATAAGGCCGCCATCGCTCGCCATCGAAAGATGTTCAAACCTCCGCCTCCTCGTGGGGCCTAATTATTAGGGTGAGCCCGCCGAACTCTCGACTATAAGGCCCGAAATCTTGCTCCGCCAAGAGAAAATGCTGAGTAGGGGCGGGCTTGGGTGGTGGGCTTATGGTCGAGCCTTAAAGCGCATCCTCATCAGTCTGGCTAGTTAGATAAGTTCAGTGGGTATTTGTCTTATTTTGTTTGCCCTGGTGTTATTCTTTAAGGGGGGGAGTTACAGACTGGGGCACCCGAGGACTACGGGAGACTCAGGATAAGCTTTTCATTCATTTATCAGGCAGGCAGCACCCCGAAAGCAGCTTGTCAAGCGAGAAACGGTCCCAGAACGAGCAATGAGCCCGGTTCCAGAACAATATATGGGGGCCCAGAGAGATACAGAGCTGGTCCCAGAAGGTTCAATTTAGAAGACATACGGCTGGTCCATATGGGACAGGTACACGAGAGCTGGCAGCAGCCACAAACCGGACCGGAACCTTTTACATTGATCTAGTGATTTATCAATTTATTTCATTAAACAGTTCAGTTAGTCAGTTAGGGAGTAATTGATTCATTTATATATGTATTGCAGTTCAGCATCCTTATAGAGTGGAATAAGAGAGTAGAGTGAAATATCCTATATAATACATGACCTTCTTAGTTCATCTATTGAATGAAGGAAGACGAGCTTAGCCAATGAGGAACTTAATAACGAATTACCATAAGGTAAGGATTTCATACCAGTCCTACCACGAGCTTAGTCGAGACTTATATCCGAGACTTATATCAGTTACGTTAGCCAAAGATACTATGAGCAACGACATTACCGTGAAACGTAAACGAAGATACGACGTAAGACATTACCGGGATTCAGGAAGGAACGGGTCTCGGATACGGAGGTGAAGATAGGACGTAGGGTTGGAACAGAAGGTCGGGTACAAATAGAAGGGTCGGATACCACAGAATGGAATACCCTTCGTTAACCCTTCGTTAGTTTATGAAAACACCCCAGTATGACCTTTTGGATATCTCTTGAGTGATTACAGGATCTTGATCAAAAGGATGGAATTCTATTAATCGGTAATATCTTGATCGATTTTATACAACATACCCACCCTCAAACTAGATTGTGTATACAATCACACCTTCTTTGTTATTGCAGGCAGGGATCGGACAACACCTATTGCGTACGAGAGCTGGCTGGTTGTTGTCGAGCGATAACTGAGCCGGTACCAGAATGAGATACTTGGTGGGTCCCAGAGATCGAAATAAATTAGAGTTGGTCCCACAAACAGAGCTGGTACAACTTATCAAAATAACTGGTACCGCAGAGATATAATGGGAATGGGCCCACAGAGGCGTCATGAGATGAGCTGGCACCACCAGACCGGGTTGAACATCCACCATATTAGTTACCTATCATTGAATTGAATTGAAAATACTCGGTTACTGTTAGGGAGCTTATTAGCCTATTTCTTTATGTAATGAAAGCAGCGCAGTCCAGCAGCCCTTATATAGTAGTAGTGGATATATAGTGGTGGAAATATAGTGGTGAAATATTGTATATAATGAAAACCTTGCCCCGGACAAGCGGCTTCGCACCTTGTTCATATATGGAATTAATGGAGAGGAGCTTAGCTTAAAAGTGACAGACAGAATGACAGTGGCGTTCGCTGCAGAGGGACAGACGGGAGATCCGGAACTTAGCCCAGTATACGACGTACGACATTACGGCAGGACAGGACGGGTTTCGGATAGGAGGGTCAGATACAGAGGGCCGGGTACGGATACATAGGTCGGATACCACGGAATACCCAGTTCAGCCAATACACCCAGATCGGTCAGACCAGCTCAGCGAAGAATAGAACATAGCGGTCAGACCAGTACGTTAATGCCCTTGATTGATATAATATACTCGGTAGGCATACCCCCCTCGACCTCACCCCTGATGTTGACGGAATTACGTATACAATCAAACTGAATATGGTTGCTGGCGAGGAATCTGTTGGACACTCACATCAGGCTGGAAGGCAGGCAGGCTTTATTGCCCAGTCCCGTCGTGCTATATTCCACCTTTTGACAAGTTATATATACGTATAATAAGATGGTCCATTCATAAAGCATTTTACTGCAGCGCAGGAATTTCACTAGCCTATCAGAGTCTCACCTTAACTAGAAACTCCCATTTATGGTAGCTGGGCGGGCACGGTCTTATACATTACCTTCTATATTATAGATTTATAGCTGGGAACCCAACCCCCGGATATATAAGTAAGTAGGATCTGCCGGGATATCAATTTCTCCTTTGGTGGGCCTATCTAGTATATGGCTGGGGCAGCTATATTACCCTCCTATCCTTATGTATGGGGTGGGGAGGAAAGCACATTTTTGACCATATAGGCCAGGCCCTTCAAATTGCACTTTTAGAGAACGGATGGAACATCTGGTGCTACCTTCAGGAGCTTGAAGTTATCATAGAACGCACGCAAATGCCTCTTTAAGACGTTCCAAACATTTCATTGATGGCTGGTGGGATTGCTGACTGGCTTGCTTGCTTTTAGTGCTAGCAGCTTTTTTAGAGCCGCGGATCCTGGAGCAACCACCTTTTTCTCCGAGGGCACAAGATCTTACCCTGGCTGCTGGTCGGGGAGGTACTTCAGCTATGAGGGAGTGGGTCCAGTGTTCCTTTCTTCGGGAACAGATAGGAGCCCAGTGCGCCTGCTTGATTCCGGAAAAGAGAGTTGCCCGGTTTCTGCTGTAGAATGAATAACGCTAGCTTGATCGTGGGGTGACTGAGTGCGGACCAGACAGATTCTATTTCCTGAGTGGGATCTAGAACCTCCCGAACCCACTAAGTCTTTAGGTTACCGCCCACACTCAATGCCCTATAGTTTACTCCCGCTCCCTAAACTGTGGAACCTTGAAAGGAACCTACTAACCTCACCCACCCCGCTAAGTGATCTTCGGGAAAGACAGGCAGGTAGGCTTCTTCCCGTCGTGCTCTATCCCATCATTTTACCTATTCATATATATATATATATGTATTTATCAGAAGGATGGTCATGGTCCACTCGCACAGTCGTTTTAAACTCGTCAGTCGCGCAGCACAGGGCTTGAATAGCCTATTTGAAGACCCAGCTTAACTAGTTACAACTTATATCATATGGTTTCTGGGCGGGCACGGACATCTATATAGAGTTATAGACAGGCATTGAAGCTCAGCAGGCACGGACATATCTTTTTATGTTGATAGGACGGAATACCCCGGATATTTCATTATGGCAGGAGATCCTTTTTCACCTACACAGAAAGATGGCAGATAGGTAAGGTAGGCGGATCTAGTTAGTTAGTTAGTTTCGGGCCTAGTTATCGGGCCTAGTTAGTTTATGGCTAGGGCGTTTATAATACCATACTCTCCATCTGGGCAAAGCTCTTTCGGCGGGCTGGCTTGCTGGTACCGCTCTTGCTATAATAGCTAGCTGGGATCGATGGCTTTGGATTGCTGGCTAGTGGCCTTTTACAGGCTTGCATTCTAGCTTTCAGGCTGGCTTGATAGAACGACAAGGCTAGCTTAAGCTCAATTAAGCTTCGATTAATGTTGACTTATTTAGGGAGGAGAGGGGAGTTCATACTCAAATCAAAGATAGTCCTGAGTTGCGTTCTCATCTGGTATCCGATCGTCCTGGCTTAGTGAATTAGGAGCGTTGTCTTATAGCTTAGCTTCGGGGAGAGCGATCCTAGGAACCAGTCTTATTATCCCGGATGTATTGCTAGCCAGCCTTAAAGGAGGGATGCTTTTCTTCGCCGAACAAGTTCCCCTCGGTAACGCTAGCTTGCTGCTGTCCTTGGTGTTTATATAAGTGATTACTTCAGAATCACGACAAGCATTAATCCAGACCAAAATCAATTTCCCTCCCCTGCTCCTTGCTTCTGGCCTTTGACGCTTCCCTTCTTCCTTCTTCATTCAAGTGGGTTAGGAGCTAGTTTATACCACAACTCATCTTATAGCTCCCCTGCTTATCGGGCTAGGTCTTATCAATGAAGGCTCCGTCCATTGCATCAGGTAAGGTCTTCTTTCTTTGGCAAGGATGTATCCATTAGATTGATATCTGCTATTATTGATGTTCTGACAAGTTGTTATCTTTGTCCAAAAGCTATTCTATCTCTACAACCTCACACTGGCACTGGGGACTACTCCTCCCTATGGTCTATACTATAGGCAGCATCAGTATTCTATCTGTGCCTACTTGGTCAGGTGAACGTAACTATCTCCCATTTGCTGGTGGGAACTTGGCTCAACAACAACCAAATTTTGAAGGAGACAGAAATTGCCAACCAGTAAGTGCCAATCATGGATGGGCTTCAGCTAGTAGTAGTTCTAAGAACTTATTTCCTTCTAAGCGTTAGCAACTGGCTTAAGAGAGAAAGCTATGCGCCTTCTCTACTGATTCAAAACTCTTAAGGCCATAGGGCTATCTCATTCGGCGGGTAAGTGTTTCAACCCAGTCAATAAAAATGACCAGCTACTTCCCATACGCCCACTTTGCTTTCTCAAATTCACACTTAAAGGCCAGCTAGCCGTGGGTCAACGCTACCCTTTCACTAGCGAATTTACCACTTCTTTGACAAGGCCCGTAATGGGGGAATGAACCAGCTACTTGATAGGCCACCCTTTCACTCTGTCATTTCCCACTTTGAAAAGGCTGCTGGGTTAGTCAATTTCATTACCGGCTACTTCCCATACGCCCACTTCGCTTATTTCAATTCCCAGTCCTGAGAGGCGTTCAGACTCTATATCATTTCGCGACGCCCACTTTCATCCTTTCATTTACCATATTCGTTTGGACCACCCTTTCAGACTATCTATCATCTCGACACGCCCACTTTTGTTACTGAAATTCCCATATCGCATAGGTCCGAAGTTTCGGTGGCTCAGTTCAACGATCCATGACGCCCACTTTCCTCTCCCTTGTGGTCGGGCCTGCTTGCGCATCCTACAAATTTGCGAATAAATGTTTGACTTATTTTCATTTCAATACCAGATAGAATGATTTTAATGCTTGAAATATGAATTGAAATACTTACTTACTTACTTGTCTTTCTTTTCATTTCCACGAAGTGGGTAGGCTTGCTGTGAGAGGATGGGGAGGAGGATTCGCTCGAACTAAAGCGAAGACGACCGAACCCCATCCGAATCAACAGTGGGTAGAGATGAGGGTGAGCATTCCCTTACCATAGAACCTTACCAGAGATCAGGCTTTGAGCTTCTACGTAAGTTCTTAGTCCTCCAGTATCCGGGTGCATCACATCGCATCACTAGGCCCGTCACAAGGCCAATTTGTTTCTTTTTTCCCCCGTACCACCCCGTCTTTTTGACCTGCTCGCCTCGATCCATTCATTAGAAGAATCTGCATCCGGAGGACCAATCCCTTCTATATCCCTCTCCTTCCCCGAGCTAGTTCGGAAAAAGGTAGAAGGGAAGTAAATAGAGAGAGGGTCGGCGCTTTCCCCTCACTCCGTTTGGTAAGGGTGCTGCCCGCAAAAGAATCTGTAGAGTACTCAAACTATAGATTGGTATTTGCGAGCACGAGTTGAGATAAGAGGTAGATTGTCTGAGAGGTAGCTATTGCTGGAACAAGAGTTGGAAAGTGAATGCCAGCCAGATGGGATGGGGGGGGGAAAAAAAGGTAACGTGATATGGAGGGGGCTCGGTGTGTTGCTCAGCCCTGGATCCGCTCGCTCTGTCTGCTCAATCCAGTCAATGAAACATGAGTTACTAGCAAAGGTGCGGGAGCGGGTGGGTGGAGTAATTATTTCCATTATTGATCACCAAGCCGGTTATTTTAGTGGGGTAAGGGAGAGATAGAAATGGATTCAATTCATATCTCATGGAATAAGCTACTTAGTCAACTACTTCTATTTTCGCCTGCTCTGAAAGAAGGACCCACCCCAAGGAAACTAACTCGGCCGGGCGACCCGAACCCCATATTCTAACTATGCCGTCGCCACGGGTCCAGATTGAGAGGTGGAAAAAAGCCAAATAAAAGGGCATGCTCCGCTGCGGGATCACTGCCCGAGGGTTGGGACGACCGCTACTAGTCTAAGCGCAATAAGGGTTGAGGAGGCAACCAATGCGGCTAGGCAACACCGAGAGGAGATTGCGTAGGGAGCTGGCGAAGGTCAGTAAGGGCAGACTAAGAGAAAGCTTCTGAAAGGGATTTATATAAAAGAAAGCACGGTAAGGTTCAGGTAAGGTCCTTAAGCTTAGGTAAGCTCTTTCAAAAGGCCAGAAAGGGCCTTACTTAAGCTAAGGAAAGATGATAGACGAAAAATAGCGCTTAAAACCTCTCGAATTCCCTATTAAGATTGAAACGGAGGATAGCGTGCACTCAACCTATATGAAACGGAAAAGGACTCGTTTTATAACGTTAAGGCTCGCTTATATGAATAATGGCCAAAATGCCGTTATTACATACGTAATATCGACACATATCACTCGAGTAGTATTAACGAGTCGAGTCGTTTTAGATACGGTATCTATCGTGACAACTTATCCAAAACAACACCGAAGAGCATGCATGAGCATTGCACCTCTCCCTATCTACCAGGTCGAGCTCTCTCCGGTCGAGCAAGTTTGATTCGGTCGAGTGCCTACCTTTACGCCTCAAAAAGATACACCTCGACCTACTGACTGAAGGTAGTAGCGCATTCGTCAGATCAATCATATACTTTTGAACTTTCGCCCATTCCTTTTTGTTGGAATGACCTTCCAAGCGGAGAGTGAGCCTACCCCATAAGTCGGCTGTCAGTTCACCTCCAAATATCAGATCTAACAAGATCCTTTCTGTTTTCCAGGGCGAATCAACAAGTAGGCTAGCCTCGTTCATGTCTCAACTCCAGCCAAGTGTCTCCTCCAGTCGATGATGAGAACCAGCTCCATTGCTATTCAACATTAGACAAAAACGTCTCGAAGCTTATTCGACAACACATGTCGATCAAAAAGTGTCGTTTTATCAGTCTCTAGGTAGCATCCTCGGGTTCCTTGATATCATCCCTGTCCAACCCAGCAAAAAACGCATATTTTTCCGTGCTTAAACCGCGGCTGCTCATTACCCCGAATAACCAGCACGAATCTACTAACTTACTCCGGCCGAGTACGGGGACCACCCAAGACTGACTCGCCCATACAGCTTTCTAGAAACCACCCCTAGGCCAAGGATCGATGGTCACTTATCAATCTAACGAGTGCTTTATCGGGTGAGGGAAAGGTTCGAGTGAGGGAGGTGAGAGAAAGAAGGTTGCATATGGAGGGCTTGGGTACTTGAATGAGTTGATTGACACTACCAAGCACGAATTCGATTATATGCGTTAGCTTCACCTTCCTATCGTCAGGCGAGGGCCCCCTCACCTTCGCTCACTCAGGTGAGCGCTCTATATATTCCCTCAGGGGGACCAAGCGGAGTATGTCAGGTAGGAATGATACTTACACTAGTAGCCTGTAGGTCTTCATATTAGTGGCATCAACTCATTATTATGAGAAAAAGTGGGTTCAGTGTGTAGGAATGTTCATAATGCTGTACATAAGTAGGAAGGCTAGGTGTATTGTCAATGCTTCTAATCGGTGGTGGGAGACCCCTTAAGATTGCATGTAAGGTGTATGGCTTGCAATCTAACGTGAATACTCTGCTTAGTGGCTGTATAGGGTATAAGGTGTAATGGTGGGGATGTAAGCTTAAGATAATTTGTCATCTCCCCTCGTTTTGACAATAGTACTAGTGATGTCCCCAACTTGTTAGTAGTCATGGCAACTATGAAGGCTATTATTGTGGTAGTAGTTTGTATATGGTAAAATCCCCCTGCATATCTGTTGGCGGACACCCTTTTTGCGTACCAACCCGATGGCCCTCAAAGGTAGGCCTTCTTTATATGAGTTAATTACGTGACACCCTAATATGAAATTAGTTTATTCAGAAAGAATGAGCTCCTATATATACACACCTTCCTTCATTCACAGGGGATGGGCCGGGAATATTCTCTTTCTTGTTGATGTCTTATTCCTACCTTACTTATTCCGACAGCTAACCCTCCCTCCCATAGATGTAATTACAGCAAGAATGACACTTACCCACCTTTTTTCATACAGATAGGCATCCTAAGCAAACAACATATACAGATCCAGCACACTGTCATCCCATCCCACCCAGGGCATGAAATAACATCCCACATTCACACTTTATACCATCCCATCTCCTAAGCATAGCGTAAAAGAAAAAGCACTCATCTCTTAACGGAACAAATACTAGGGAATTGGCAATTAATAAAGAATACCTTTTTCCTTTCATAGATGGCCTTATGTCCCTAATTTCCTTAGCCTTGCGGCGTGGATATGGGTCCCTCAGCGGGATGTGCACTCCATTCAATATGAGATCCTTAGCCTTCTTAGGGATGAAGATAGCTTTCAAACAGAATATGTGAAACAGAATATGTGCCCCAACCATGCGGGGTGAAAATAGATGGCTATATGGCCGCGACCATTCATCCTGGATCGTTCATCCGGTGATATAATTATGTCGAAAACGGGATTTATTGCTTTCCGAAACCAATAAACTATCACGTATAGAAGCGATCTATCTCTATTTGGCATAAAAATAGATATTGATTTCTAGCTTAATCTAGGCTAAAGAACCTCTTTCTTCCACTAGTGGCGTTTCGGTATTCATAGTGGTACCAAAGTAAGAATCTTTTATAATTCAGTGTTGGTTCTTGCAGGTTGCTGTATCTATCCGAACGCCCTTGACCAATGCTCTCTCCCTCCATGTGAAGCCCTTCCATCCATCCCATCCGATCCGATCCAACACTCGCTCGCTATTGGGGTATTCCTAAGTGGGTTAAGTGAGGCAGGCAGTAAATATAGGTGGGTAACTAGAAGAGTTGGTTGGTGATAAGAGGTACTAAAATGAAAGGGAAGCATATCCTAGCAATGTGGTCTGTCTTCATTCATAAATTGTATCTGGGTGACCGGGTTCAGCTCGTCCCCCCGAGAAAGAATTAGAACCTTGACTATTTACCTTCCATAGGCTCACTTACCTTAACTTAGAGCTTTGGATGGGCTTGGAAATAACGCACTTCCTGGATTCAGACTTATTGGTTTATGGTCAATTATTTATATACGTGCTTCTTTCAAGTTCTAGATATGGGTGCCAGTATTTGAATCCTATTGAGACACTTATTCGCTTCGCGCCTTTAGCATCCGCCTCATCTTCAGTTTCATATGCGAGAGGTACGCAGTGAGTCATACACTTCTTATTTATATGATTATGACCCTACCTACCTTCTAACTCTCCAATTTCTTACTTTGACAAGGCCGCTACCCCCTATCGGTCGAGTGTCCGAGTGTCATGAATCGATATCATATATGTAATAACGACTCTAGATGTACCACCGTTCACGACATACTTCGCAATTATAACGGGTCGATCCTCCATTTCGTTCGTTTTAGCAACTCATCCTACTCCTACTCCGAACTCTTGGAATAACTAAATACTCCGCGTGGGTGAGGAGCCAGCCATTCAATAGCCAGCCATCTTCTTCCGCCCTACTCTTGTCACCAATTTATCCGTTGGGTGAGGAGCGGAGCGGAACGAACTCGAAGACCAGGCCAAAGGGAGAGGTTAATCGAATAGAGCCTCAAGGGTAAGGTTCGAAGGGTATGTCCAGTTTAAGTGGTTTAATCATAAAGAGCATACAGGGCAGGTTCCAACCTCAAGTGTCAAGGTTCGAGTCCAGTTTACACGTGGTAAGGCATTAGAGCTTCCCGGGCAAATGTGAGAATATGAAAAGTGAGGCGTAATTCAAGACCTCTATTGTGTGTCAAGACCTCTTCTTATCGTGAGTCAAGGCCTCTGTCCAGCCAGTAGTAACGCGTAGATATTAACAAGTATCTATTCGACAGAATATATCCATGCAATCACTTATCATGCGAGTTCAACCTGCCCATAGCATGGGTTAACACTTATCCATGCAATTGAAACCTGTTCTATTTGTCACAGGAGACTACGGCTTTCACTTGGATTGAACTCTGGGGCGGGAGACTTTGGCACCCAACCAACCCATGGAAAGGCTCTGCTGTGGAGACAGCCTCTGGCAGGGGCTTTTTCTAGTATAAATTATAGCAGCTATACAGATAGAATCAATGACTTGTTCATGACGATATCATATATGAACCACGTGGATATGGATTGAACGGGCATGGCCTAGTTCTCTGACATCAGCAGCACCTGGCTGGCTTTGGCGAGCTCCTATAGTAACGTCTTGAGCGGACTGGGGCTGCTAGGTCAACAACGTATCCATGCAAGTAGAGCAAGTAGAGTATGGCAAGTAGAGAGGTTGTAGTAGGTCCAGTTGGCTCATGGCAATGACAACTTCTATATGCCGATATTCTCTATGTATGATTTATATGGTTCAAATGGATTAGCATTGCCCAGCTCTGGCATTGGCACTTGGCTCTGTAGTGGATGGAGACTTCAGATTTCATAGGCCTTGTCAGCTATGGAAGTGGGCCTTGATGAGTTTAGAGAGAAAGTTTCTATGCCAGTATAGTATTTTAAAACGTCTTTATGCCAGCTCATATAGTAACACTTCGATATGCAACATCTAGGGCCTGGAATCTAATGGCCAGGGCAAAACTTAGATATGGCAACATCATATTATGTTCAAACGTATATATATATGAATCCAATGGTTACAATGGACTTTGTCAATGTTTCTATGGTGACATCATATATTGATGGCTTTACTGTCTCTGGCATCAAATCTAGATCTAGGTCTAGGGAGGAGCGAGCCTCCATAGTTCCAGGTCCAATAGGCCCCATAGTAGCAAGTCGAAATAGGCTTTCACCACAGGTTTAGCTTTAACTCCAAGTTGCACTAATTAGTTAGAACCAACTGTGTTACAAGGCGGCACACGGCAAAGGCAGAGTGAGTGCATGCATGGGCTTTAGACTCTACGGCTTTAGCAGAAAGGTAGGGCACCTTATATTAGCATAGTTTCATGTGCCAATCAATGGACCACTGGCAATAGACAAGGTCAACTTTGATAGGACGGCATCCTATAGTAACACATAGAGTGGATATGGCACATCATATATGAACCAAGTAGAGATGCAAGTTCAAGTGTCACGGAGAGCTCTCTCTGGAGACCCGGTTTCAGCAGAGCCAGTTAGAGATAGCGACATCATATATGAACACATTGTAGTAGATATGGCTGCGTAGAGGTCTGCAGGTAAGGTGAGGTGTTTAATGGTCGAGCACCTAAAGGTGATGGCGGCCTTATCAGTCGAGCCTGCTTGCGCATCCTCTCCCTCTCCTCTCGATGGCGGCCTTATCAGTCGAGCACCTAAAGGTGATGGCGGCCTTAACAGTCGAGCATGCTAACGCATTCAATTTACTTCTTTTTTTTTTGACTTATTTGAGGGGCAAATAAGTAA
>Ga0181464_1001018_pt1 | contig 13588 bp, 9 predicted proteins | sample InSIn2gowninarea_FD_119074 | JGI IMG/M metagenome (GOLD analysis project Ga0181464, IMG submission 119074) | Clean room microbial communities from NASA Spacecraft Assembly Facility at Jet Propulsion Laboratory, Pasadena, California, USA -... ...
TGGAAGAAATCATCTAATAAATAGACTCTTCCTTCCTCATCACAACCACAAGCATCCACTTGGATTTTGTCAATTTGGTTTCTTACTCTTCTTATTTGCATGGAGTTGTGGAAAAATGTTGTGTTTTGTCCCCTGCATTCAGCCAAAGACTTCTTGACTTTAATCTCGTCTCTTCTTCTTCTTTTCTATTTTCTCTGTATATTTCCCAAAAAAGTTCATTTCTTGTAAATAGTCTTGTTTATCCTCATATTTATTTTCCTTGGCCTCTTGTAAGTTGTCCATTTTTTTAATCAACTCGACTCTTCTTTTTTTGTTTTGCTTTTCATTTTCCCTTGCCCAAGTTTTCACTTCTTTTCTCAAAATTTTTAATTTGGTTTCCCACACAAAGTGAGGCGAACATGTGACCTTCTGTGCCCACACTTTTGAAATTAGTTTTCTGAATTCTTCACTATTGTCCCATATTGGGTAGTATTTAAAAGGTAGAGGCCCTTGGTTATCCATTCTTCCCAAAATGATTGCCATCGGCTTGTGATCAGATGTTGTGGTGTGGATAATTTTTTTATCTTGCTTAATTAAAACTTGAGATGATGTTTTCTTGAACCAATATACGGTCCAGTCTCTCTTTTATATTGCTTTTTCCCACCCTTTTGTTATTCCACGTGTACTTCCCATTGCTTGGTGGGATATCAAATAACTTGTTATGTTCCATAATTGTTTTAAGAGCCTCCCTGGATGGATCTGAATGCCTCCCTGATAGGATCCTCCAAATTTCTCCTCAATATTTAGTACTAAGTTGAGGTCCCCTCCCAAGATCACTTTTCTATTTTGTGTTTCATTTAGAGTTTCTTGCACTGTGCTCTAGCATTGTTCTTTTTCCCTGTAGTGGTTTGGGGCATATATGTTGATAAAGTTGTATCGCTCCTTGGTGTTTATTTTCTTTAAATTTGTTCAGGTCCAATGTTGCTTATTTTTTCGCTAAATCATTTCCCATTTTCCTTTCTTCCATAGAGTACAAATTCCTCCTGAGGCCCCTATGGCCCGTACTGTTGTTCCTTCATAGTTTTTTAATTTTTTTATCATATTTTTTTATTCTTGGCTGCTTATTTTGGTCTCCTGGAGAAATAATATATCTGCGGTTTCTTTTGCTAAAATATCTCTTGCTGCACTCACTTTGAAGGGTGTTCCCAGTCCACGGCAATTCCACAATCATTACTTGGTTGTTTGGTGAGATGAAGGACCTTACCCTCTATGCTGGTTTTGGTTTTTCTCATTATTCCCAAAGCTTTTCCCAAAGAAGGAATCCATGGGTTGTTGTGTGCCTAGTGCCATCTCCTTAGCTGCCGCTTCATCTCTCAGCTCCCTGTTGGATTTTTTTCCTGCTTTTTTTTGGTGTTCAAAAGTTTGGAGAGACTCCTTGGATTGGTTTCTAGTTAATATTTGATCCAATGATGGGGGAGGAGGAGTGCAGAGGTTTATAGGGATTGAAGGCATGATAAGGGGGGAGCTAGGTGGATGAGGGGAGAAGTGGGGAGAGGGGGGAGCTGAGGGCTCTTCCAATGTACCAAAGGGGTTGGGGTTTATGAGGGATGAGGGGATTTCAGCGTTGGTTGAGGATGGGGAAGGTTCAGTGGATGCTTGTGGTTGTGATGAGGAAGGAAGAGTCTATTTATTAGATGATTTCTTCCACTTGACTTGCTCCCATTTGTTTTCGGGTCCTTCTGGATTTTCATTTTCTTTCTTTTTTGGACATATATTTGCAAAATGACTGTATACATTACATACCTTGCACTTGAAGGGTATTTGTTCGTAGTCCAACTATTGTATATGCGTCCATTGGTCGACTTTGATCTTTATTACTTCCAGGAGGCCTTTCCCTAAATCTACTTTTACGCAAATCCTAGCGCACACATGCATGTTCTCCTTTGGTTCACATCTATCAATGTATTTTCCCACAACATTCCCAATTTCCTTTACTGATTCATCTCCCCAGCAATGAAGAGGAAGATGTGGTAGTCTAACCCATACTGGCACAGCACTTGGTACATCCATTTTAGGGTCAAAATCAGGGGTCCATTGGTTCAAATATAGTCCTCTCATGTCCATGAAGTATGGGTCATGCCTGAGGATTAAATCGTGGTCTTCTTTGGTTTCAAAATGGAAGGTATAATACCCTCTTCCACAAAAACTTATGGAGATTTTCCCATTAATTGATGATGTCCAGTTTCTTTCTACCCATTTCTGAACAGATTTGGGTGATGGCCATAAACCTGTGAATTGGCCAACCAGACCATGTTCAGCAAGGGACAACGCTGCTCGTCGAGGGAGAGTCGATGGGAGGGATATCTCAGGAATATCGTCCAGTTTCTTTACAAACTTGGTTAATGATGGCATGTTTTTTGGAGATGAGGGATGCAAACATATTTGTTGTATCTTCGTGTCCCTGTTGGTGGTTTGATGATGGATCTCCATCTTCTGTAGAGTCCCCTTGCTCCATTGATGCGACAGAGGGACGCTGGTAGGCGGCTGTGAGCAGCGTGAGCCCAGGCTAGGTCACGCGTTCAGCAACAACGGAGGAGAGCGACTTCAACCCTATTAAAGTTGATGTATCCCTCAATGTTACCTGCCATAACATAGATATAATATAATCACATAATATCAATTCATATCCACATGATACTAACCTCATATATTTGTCAGGGTTACTCTTCCCAATTGATTCCTCATAAGACTAGGAACCTATTAATAGCATTCACCTACATAAGCAATCATTCCTCCACAAGATAAGCATTAGCATAAAAAAATTATGGTCTCTAACATCCCTGTCAGACAATGACATACATATATATAAACATTAGCATAAAACAATTATGATCTCTGATGACCCTATCAGACAGTGACATACATACATACATGTATACATATAGAGATATCAACATAATCATTATCACAACATAATTACCAGATATCATAAGGTCAAGGTTAAGAGAACACCCTTTATCCATGCACAACATTGAGAACAATAGTTCCCAACTTAGCTAAGGCATCTAACACCTCAAATCCATTTACTTTACCTTTATGTTACCTTTCTCATGACTGTCTTGCCACCGTCCATTTATCGTAATGGACCCAAACAATCCAACTGATTGTCATACTCTTGCCTTCGACTTCCCTTATATATGTACCAACTTCATCTGTGTATTACATTACATATTGGGCTTCATTCAACTATCCCCGATCTCCATTAACTTTCCTCTTTCCCAAACCAATTCCCAAGACCCTCAAAACATAAAAGGCAAGAACAAGGAATCCAACGAGAAGAAAACCATGAAAACCAATAGCAAAACAACACCACAAACAAAGTGACATGGCCATGCACAAGACAAAAACAAAACTGCAAACCAAGCACAACCAAATCACAAGGACTGAAAGCACATAACTAGCAACAAACACCATGACTCAATCCCCATGGGTTCCCAATGCTTCCAAGGGAAAGCTTAACCTAAGCCTTCTTCCAGATTTCATAACAGTCTCTTTTGCCATGCAATTCCCTGCATCATAATGTCGTAAACACATAACTATCAGTGTATAAATAAATATAACAATACATTGGTTACCTTACCTTATTATGCCAAGCACATTGCCTTGTAACTGAACACGTACACCTCTCGAGGAAATCTAATTCCTTGATGAATCTGGCCATTGTTGGAAATCAACTGTTATACCTGTCAAATACATGTTCATGAATATAGTACATATCCACATAGTGTCAGATAAAATCAAGATTGAGAAGACTTCATGTATGCAAAGCACTAATTTGTTTGGAATTGCAATTTCCAAACATTGCTAAAGGAATCCTTACCCAATTCCTTCATTTTACCTTTTTCCTTGCTGCAATTGAGTCTTACTATGTATTATCACATCACCCAACTGATAGTTATATAAACAAATCAACTATTACCTTGTCACACTAATACCAAACATGTTACCCTACAACTGCCCACACATGTCAGTCACATGTTCCAAAGATCAAGATATCATATCTAGTAATTGAAATCAACCTTTCCCAAGACTATCAACCATGTCATAATAAACAGTCAACTCATAGTCATAAATCATAACACTACAACTAGCACTCAAGTACATATTAGTTGTCTCTGCACATAATGTGTTAGTACAACCATCTTAAAACAAAATCATTCCTTCAAACAATCTTATAAACACATACTCATGTCATGCAATTAATTAAACACTCAATCAACTTGTAAACATACCATGCTAGATAAAACCAAATTGATGACATAATTAAACTCATACCACAATGTAGCTCAGGGGAGGCTATCACATCTGCACAAGTTAGTCTAGATTAATACGACACAATATCACAAGTATATCATCTCATACTTGAATGTCATAACCATAACCATCTACACATACCAATCCAGATAAACACGATACATATAACATCAAGATCTTAATGCAATAACCCTAATAATCAAGTTAAATAACATATAACAACAAGAAGTTAACATATACCATAATCATCAAGTTAGCTATCATATAGCAACAAGAAGTTAACATATAACATACTCATCAACAACATATAACATAATCATAAAGTTAACTAACATAAATCAACAACATCAATGCATATAACAACAAGTTACTACCATGCATGACTATCCGACACATGTGCATATGACCGCACTGACTAGCTAGCATCCATCATGCATGTAACCACAACAATAATAAAATGACAAGCATGTACATAACCCTAATGCTTATAACAACCATTAACCAAGAAACTTGCATGCCACCATACAAACTTGTATGATGATCTGCGCTTGCCCCAAGGTCTAATGATGCATCCTCGCTTTGAAGATCTGAATCTCCTGCTCTATCTCAGCCAACACATTAGCATCATAACAACCAACAAGATCACGATGACACAAACTACATACAGTGACCTCACAATGCATGTTTGACCTACTATACATGCATAACTATAACCATGACAATTCATGCATAATGACATATAGATACTGACATGCATAACAAATGCATATACAACCGACATGCATTCATGACAAACAAATTCCAACAACAACATCATCAACTCCTACATGACAACACAATTGTAACAATGGCCACCACCATGCATACATAATAAGAACACATACAACCTTCATGCATGCATGACAATCCACATTCCACCCATCTAGTCCAAGTGTTGAACCATGCTCCAATACCACTAGGTAAAACTCTCCTCCCACATTTACCCAAGTTACCAACCTACTTGGGTGAACATGTGATGAAGAGTTATTATGATATGATTCAACCTCCTAGATCACCTCAAAGAAGTGGAATCAACAAACCAAAGACCTCAATGACTTCCCTATCAGGGGCTACAGGACCCCTAAGGGATAAACCACCCTTTCAGGTGCTTAGGCCTTGGGCTAAACATATTTTTCTAGTGCCGTGATCTCCCCGACATTGGCACAACGCTGCTTGATTTTGATTGAAACTCTTCAGTTGCACGCATGATGCCTACAAGGGAGCGACTGCAATATTTTTTCGCCTAGTTTTGTGCTTGCGACCATGGGATTTAAGCCACTTTTTCAAACTATGATCCAAACCACTGCCCATAATTTATTAAAACTTTCCAAAACCACGAATGACACAAGGACAAAGCCTTCCATGCAAATATTAGACAAGAACTTGACCTAACAAGGCCTAGCCATGACAGTCATTCCGTCAACACGTATCACAAACGTGAAATCTACAGGTCATAAATACACATATGAAGATAAGGGTCTCATACTTATCTGAGAATTATCAAGAAGGTCTAATGCCCTCTCATATTAGCTACAATAACATCTACTAGGTCATGCATTCGATAACCAATCACATATTCATCAAACATGTCAAGAGCCATTAACAATATACATCATATAACCAACATATAAACCATGGAAACTCAACCATAATGTCATCTTTATATTCAATACATATGCTCATTGATCACAATAGAAAATACCTCTTATTAACATATGAAAATGACAACCAAGTCAGGGACTTCCATGTACCACCCGACCATAGATTGGGTTGAACCAAATCTCTCTTTCATCCAATCACCCCCGCATCATATTCCAAGCATGAATGTAGGATCTCATGGAATAAACCAAGCAAAACCAAACCAGGGTTTCCAGACACCAAACCACCTCAACCCTCAACCAATGATTCGACCTCATGATCGGACATACCTAACCATCGCTAGATAGGTCTCCATCCAAGTTGTCCAGGGCACGTTTGTTCCAACCTGGCTTGTAGGACTAGTAGATCAACCCACGACTGTTGCCAACCTCCATAGAGTTTGTCCAACCAGGGCTTCTAGGACTAGTAACTCAACCCACCAAGGGCTTTAGAGTGTTTGTCCAACCAAGGCTTCCAGGACTAGTAACTCAACCCAAGCTATTGCAGGGCTTTCAGAGTGTTTGTCCAACCAAGGATCTAGGAACTAATAAGTCAACCCACAACCATAAGGAACATGAGCACCAATAAGAAAAACAAATGGGAAAACCCACAACACCATGGCTATCTAGGAAATGGTAAGGCTACGAAAAATCACTATCAATCTAGGTATTCCTCCATGCCAATGACAACTCATAACCAAGAAACCACATGCATGCCAAAACTAGCAAGGAAACCATGCATGCAACTTGATACCTGCAAAGCAGCCCAACTGTAGTTGTTGATCCCATTGTTCCTTTGTGCTTTCCAACTTTTCCTTTGCCTTCTTTCTTCAAATCCAAAGTATGCCAAAATCTTCCAAGCATGCTCGAAGAAAACTCTAAGTGTGCAAGGGTATGAGAGAGATCTCCACCATAGAACTGGCAAAAGGTTGTACTAACAAAAGCCATGAACTGATCCTCATAAGCCTTTTTATCATTAAGGCCTCTATTTTGTTCATTTTTCTTCAATTTCCTTCTCATGCAAATTTGTGACCTTTCATCTCCCTTTTCTCCTATTTTCCATTATTTTCATAAATAAAATGCCAATTAATGCCACTTTTCCTTTGCCAATTTCCATAGCCATAATAAACCGAAATGAGCACCCACTTGGATATTTTGCCCACCATTCAGCTTGGAATACATGTCCCATGACCTTGGTCTTATGTTTTTTTACATGAATTTTTAACTATGGCTGTTGCACTCAATGTAAATGGAATAATAATCCCCCCTCTTTATGAATAATGGTCTCATTCTTACTTCTTGCTATAGTAAAGGACATCACACCCTCTTCTAGTATGTGGTGTGTTGTTCAACATAATGTGAGAATTATATGGTCTTCATGGTTCTAAACATTTCATTAATAGTGTTCCTAATGTGTTTCACTCATCGATTAATGATGATATGAATCAAAGTTAGAGTGAGGTACCCTAGATCAAGATACATTGACATTGGACATAAGATGCATCCTAAATACAATGGTAAATATGAAAGAATTTTCTTTTACTACCAAGATGGTCAAGAAATATCTCGTTATCTAGTTTTAGTATAGTTACGGAAATTATATCTTTGTATGGTATGTGGCGTGCCACATAGGCTCAGGTGAGTGTTATCCAACCTTCACAATTTTGGACACACAAATCTTAATCTTCTTGGCTAGTTTCACTTGTCAACTTTTGGACACACGAATCTTAAACCCGATAATAACTAACCACTATCTACCTACTAATTAGCCCCTTAAATTTACTAACCCTTAATTTATTATAATCTTTAACCAATAACTTGTTTATGCACAAACCCCCTTTCCATTAATGTATGTAACCCATAAACTTTATAACTACTCACTCCCACTTTATAACACTTAATCCCTATAATTCTCAATCACTTATGTGTGTCATCTTTAATGCTTATTATATATAATTGTCAGCCTTTAAAACCCCTATCACCCTTAATCCCCATCAAAAGATTATAAGACCCAATAATCCATAACTTTTAAACACCAAATCCATATAACTTTGGTGCCTATCTTCCAACTAATATAACCTATGACCCCTATTACTCTTAAACCCCAATCCCTAATGATCCTAATTACAAAATACCTTAACTTCTAAAAACCTTAACCCATAACCATTTTATTACCACACTTCTAAAATATCAAACCTTTAATCCTTAATCATTATAATCTCTTATCCATATATATCATACCTAATTAATCCTTATTTCCCTTAATCCCTAATAGGAAGCCAAACTAGAATCCAAAAAACTAAATTGGATGTTAAACACAATGGAAATGATAACCATGATGATGGCAATAATGAGAATGATGTCCTTGAGTTTTAAAACTCTCTTATACCATAAATGCATGCTCCTAGTCCAACCATGTCAAATTTCGACGCATACAAGAACAATTTGAAGAAATTTCAACGTTGGCCCCATTCACTGCTCACCGAGCAACATTGGTGGATGACATTGGTAATGGCCATGTTCAAAGATGTTCCATGAAATTTCAAGGCAGTTTCAAAAAAGATTCCACAGATGGGAATGAGGAATGATAACAATGAGATTGCATGATGAATGTTGACGATCTCAAAGATTATGTGGGGATTTTAGGTATCCTTGAGTCTTGAAACCCTCTCATACATTCAATGCATGCACCTGGTCTAACCATATCAAATTTCGACGCATATAAGAACAATTTGAAGACATTTCAACATTGGCCCCATTCACTGCTCACCGAGTGGATTCGATGGATGCCATTGGTGATGGGCATGTTGGAAGACGTTCCGTGACATTTCAAGAGAGTTTCGACAAAGATTCCATACATGGGAACGAGGAATGATGAAAATGAGACTACATGATGAACGTTGATACAAACGTTGACGATCTCAAAGATTATGTGGTGATTTCAGGCATCCTTGAGTCTTGAAACCCTCACATACCATCGAAGCATGTGCCTAGTCTAACCATGTCAAATTTCGATGCATATATATAGGAACAGTTTGAAGAAATTTCAAAGTTGGCCCCATTCACTGCTCACTGTGTAGCGTCGGTGGATGGCATTCGTGATGGGCGTGTTGGAAGACATTCCATGACATTTCAAGAGAGTTTCAACGAAGATTCCATAGATGTAAATGAGGAATGATGACAATGAGGCTGCATGATGAATGTTGATGCAAATGTGGACAATCTCAAGGACAATGTGAGGACATCATGCATCCTTGAGTCTTGAAACCTTCACATACCATTAAGGCATGTGTCTACTCTAACCATCTCAAATTTAGACGCATACAAGAACAACTTGAAGAAGTTTCAATGCTGGCCCCATTCACTGCTCATTGTGTGACATCGATGGATGACATTCGTGATGGGCATGTTAGAAGACGTTCCATGACATTTCAAGGGAGTTTCAACAAAGATTCCATAGATGGGAATGAAAAATGGTGACAATGAGACTGCATGATGAACATTGATGCAAACATGGGCACTCTCAAAGATTATGTTGGGACATCAAGCATCCTTAAGTCTTGAAACCCTCACATACTATCAAGGCATGTGTCTAGTCTAACCATGTCAAATTTCGATGCATACAAGAATAGTTTGAAGAAATTTATAAGGTGCCTTTATAAAATTGCAACTGGGCTGCATTGGTGGATGACATTGGTGATGGGCATGTTGGAAGATGTTCCATGACATTTCAAGAGAGTTCTTATAAAGCCCTAAATCCCCTAACCCCTAAGCCTGCATTGACCTTTAATGTGGAAATTGCAACTGCTCAAGATTTCGAATTGAAAAAAAAGATACACAATTCTCCTCTATTGATCTACGGAATGGAAATCACAATTTAGAACAACATGCATATGCATGCAATAAGAAAAACCTCAAATACACAGTGATTTCTAGGGGAACCCAACTGGGAAAAACCTGTGAAGCCTCTTTGCATTAATAAGTTGAAAAGAGAAAATATTACAATTGCTAGCTCCAACCCTCAGCTCAACCTCCAAAAGAATAATTGTTCTCTCTGCTCAATGAGAAACTCTGGTGAACACTTAGCCAATCATTTGCCCACCAAGCCTCTTATTTCCTTGTGCAAATCTTGAGGAAATTAGCCTCTAAAAAATAGGAATTTCCTCCAAATTAATTCACAATTCACAAGGATTGATCTTTTGACTCATGAAACACCTGTACACTCAAAAACTAAGCTACAACTAATGTTACACTTCCTTGTCATCTCCACTTCAACTAAGGAATTTGAATTCCTTGCATGCACTAGTTATTTTGGGTTAATTGATCACTTAACTGACAGATCTCCGAGTTAAACTGTTGTCCCACTGCACAACTAACCTTCAACTGACTCTATCAATAGTTACAGGTCAATTAATTGAAAATGACTGGAGTGGATTGCTAAAATTTAGCAATCACACATGCATAACTAAAATCCAAGCCCTCTAACTCCAATTTATTGAGCTAACTAAGTGACAAGATCCATGTCACACTAGTTCACTGCCTCCAAGTCGTCCTGCTGATGTGGAAATTCGATTTACTCAATTTGACTAAGGCTAAAGTCGAATTGTGCCTTTCTTGCTACATTTTTTCAACATTTAAATCCTTAAGCCCTAATCCCTAATCACTTAATACATAAACGCCTATGCCCTAAGCACTTAAACATTAATCCCTTAACCCATAATCCCTAAGCCATTAACCATTAAACTACCTAACCTGTAAGTGCCAAATCCCTTAGCTCTTGACCCTTAATCCCTTAAATCCTAACCCCTACTCCCTTAACCCTTAATCCTTGTACCTCAAATCCCTAAATCCCACAATCCTCGAAACCCATATCCACTTAACCCCCAACACCTCAATTAATTAACTATTTAGGCACATCCTATGCTAAAAAGGGAGCTAAATCTAATGTTATTTTTGGGGCTAAATCCAATGCTAAATCAAGCGTTATTTTCGGTGCTATTTTCGGCGCTATTTATGGCACTATTTCTGGTGATATTTTTGACGCTATTAGTGCCTAAATGTTTTGGTCGGCGCAAACAACATAAAAAATAACATCGACTTTTCAAAAAAAAAATGGAGAAAACACACTAAAACAATCCTTGGAAGCAAGAAAGGGAGAAAAAAGGGAGCTAATCATAGGGATTTGTTGTGGTGCCTATTTTCGCTACGTATAGCTTCCATATCCAACCCCATGCCCATTAAATTTAATCCCCACAAGTTCACTTATGTGCTTGACAATGATTCTAGATTGTTTGAGGACCATGACAAAAAATGATCACCAAATCTACCTTGGTCATCCTTTCCAAAGTCCTTGCCTTATATGAATTGGGTTATATCCCTAAGCTCATTAAATGGTCCATTATGGTCATCCCCTTAGTTAATTGCACAATTCAATTCCTTGATAAAATCTTCTCTAATTGGACCATTGTTAATACTCATGTCTTTAGGACCTCTAACAAGACTTGCATTGATAGTTAAAAGACTCAATTTAGCCAATTTTTTCAAGCCTTCTAAAGTTTTTCTTCAGAGCAAGAGTGTTCCCTATGGTACCTAAGTCCTCTACCTCTTGACAAAAATTTGCAAGGTTCTACTACCCCTCATGCAGGTATTAAAAAAAAAGATACCAATTCTTCCTTACCCCTCATCCTTTCTACATTCCAACTTCCCAATTCAAATGCACAAACATACATAAATTATAAATCTTATGCACATTTATGGAAATTCACTCAGGATCCTTTTGGATCTTAATATGGATGAATTTGCAACTACTTTTGGATGTTGACAACAACCCATGTGCAACCATATTTGGATGTTAATAATGACACGTTTATAACCTATTATAGACATTGGTAAGAATATTACAAAGGATGCCATTATGAATATTGGATATGTTCAAGGTCACACTCACGAGTCTTTATTGGATCACAATCATGGACATTTTTAGGGTTATAATTATGGATGTTTATGAAGTAAACATGACCACATAGACACTACTATGTTGTTAATGTGGATACCTCGGTCACAACTCAAATCATTGTAATTTTTAAAAATAATGATTGTGAATATCGTAGAGAAATTAGCATTTGTATAACTGGGATACAAACATATGATCAAAATGACGATGCTTTCGGAGTTTGAGAGCATGTGATCTTTGATCCATTTTTAGTACTAAATCCTTGTTGTAATGGTTGTGTGTATTGTTACAAGTATACAACTAAACAATTTTTTGGCTCAACATAATAAAATTTGTCACATTTAAATATCAAGACTGCCTTCTACTTGAGCAGGCTTTGTTTTGCTGTCACTTCAAGCCTTCATGGGACCAAGACCATTTGTCTAGTTAGATGATGGGACGAGGGATTGGATGATACCATTAATTTTGGCATGTTTGTCTTCTATGGCTTCATTGGTTGTTTTAAAGTTGTTCATATATGTGTGAAGGTAATTGGATTTGTCCTCTTTGAGGTCAATGTGTAGGTAAATGCTTGTAACTATTTGAGTAGAACCTCTCAAAGTCTTTTTTTTTTAACATACATAATATGCATTAAAGTATGCATCCATCATTATTTTTAGTGATGTTAGATTTTCTTCCTTTGACTTGTGATGTTGTCGCGAATTTAAATATTTCAACATGGTATTTTCCCACTTTCTTTTTAAGAATCTCAACATCTCCCCAAGTTGCAATTTTATAAAGGCACCTTATCATTCATAGCCAAATACTAGGAACGAAATAAGAGAAAACCATGTAGACTTTGTTTTCCTTTTCTCCAATTTATGCAATTAGATGTCCTTATGCCTATCAAATCAAGGTTTCAATTTCTTATTTTTTAAGTTAATTTTCTTATAAATTCTGCAAGAGATGACTTTAGAGAGGCTACATGCATGAAATGAACTAAAGGGCATAAAATGAGCCTATCTCATTATATTTATGGATATCATCCCAGTTTTGTTATAAACTTAAGTAAATTATAATATGATGTATTTTCTCTTCTATTGCAATGAGATTATAGTCTTATTCCCATTGTTACGGAGTATGCCCATATTCTCATTATTATGGTTTCCATTATATCTAAGCCGATTTTGTATTCCCTTCTCTACATAGCTATTAATTTTCTTTTTGTATATGTGGTCATTATTAATGGATATCACACAATGACCTAAGTCACTATCCAAATTGAGACCAATTCTCAATTAAAGGAAAAAAAGACAAATTTAAAAATATATTATTTCTACAACAATTTAGACAATAATTGATTTAAAGCATTAGAATGATTGTTAACTAAGCACTACCCATGGGAAATTTAGTGCATTAGAACATTGGATTTGCGTTGCAACTTCTTTGATTGATGTAACATTCTTCCTTAACGCATTAATAATGTCTTAAAAAAAGTGAGTGTACATTGTGGATCCCTTTCTTTCCAAGTTTTGTTAATGTAATGCCTTTCTTTTTGTTGACAACTTCCTTTGATAGAAATGTGACAATCATGTCCTTCCTTAATCTAGAAGTATTACAAGGAATTGTAGTCTACTTACAACATTTAATGAATAATATTTTCATTAAGTCACTACATGTGGGAGTA
>Ga0181464_1000318_pt1 | contig 13570 bp, 14 predicted proteins | sample InSIn2gowninarea_FD_119074 | JGI IMG/M metagenome (GOLD analysis project Ga0181464, IMG submission 119074) | Clean room microbial communities from NASA Spacecraft Assembly Facility at Jet Propulsion Laboratory, Pasadena, California, USA -... ...
ACTAATTTTTCCTTCAATGTCTCAAAGGACTGTTGGCAAGTTGTGGACCAAGAAAACTCACTATCTTTAGCCAAAAGTCATAAAAGTAGGGTAGCTATCCTTGAGAAATTCTCAATGAATCTCCTATAGTAGCCCACATGTCCTAGAAAACCTCTCACTTCCCTTTGAGTTTTGGGTATAGGAAGACTCAAAATGACTTCTATTTTTGTAGGGTCAACCTAGATACCTTTGTCGAAAATAAGATGGCCAAGAACCACTCCCGCCTTGCACATCAATTTGCATTTCTTGTCACTCAAGGCAAGATGAGCTTCTTGGCAGTGAAGAACAAATTTTTCTAGATTCTTGAGGGCTTCCTGAAATGAATCACCAAACATAGAGAAATCATCCATATAGATTTCTACACATTCAAGGTTAGCAAAAATAGCCAAGACTGCCCTTTGAAAGGTAGCTGGGGAATTACATAGCCCAAAGGGAAGCACTCGATAAGAAAATGTACCCCATGGACATGTAAAAGTGGTTTTCTCTTGATCCTCGGGTGCTATCTATATCTGGTTATATCTGCTAAAGCCATTTAGAAAAGAAAAGTACTTCTTACCAGCAAGGGTATCGAGTACTTGATTGATGAAAGGAAGGGGGAAGTAATCTTTGAGAGTGGCTTTATTCAATTCTCTGTAGTCAATACAAATGCACCATCTCCCATATTTCTTTAGGACTAAACTAATGGAGAGACCCACTGGCTGTTAGAAATGGGATAGATAAAATCGACATCTAAGAGTTTTTACAATTCTTCTTTTACAATGTCTCTTAGAGCTGGGTTCATTCACCTTTGGAGTTCTCAGATAGGTCAGGCTCCATCCTAAATATAGATATGGTGTGTACAAGTTTCAGGAGGGATGCCTTTCATATCTTCATAACCCCATGCAAAGGCATCAAGATGGTTTTGCAACAAATTCACAAACTTCTCTCACTGAGAAGGATCCAAGTCCGAAATGATATACAAGGATTTACTTGGACTAATCTCAATAAGAGTAGTATCAGGCTCAAGAGTACACAAGGGTGTCACTAGAGATGGCGATGATGGGGGCAGAGAGCCATATCCTTCCTGAAAATCTAGACTAAAACTTTGACTCAATGACTCGAAATTAGGCATGGTGTTTGGATTGTTTAGGAAGTCTTGAATCTCACCCTCCTGTGAGGACTCAGCATTCTGATGTATCAAGGAAACAGGCTGAGTCTCCTCATCACTATTGTAGTCTAACCATAAAGTGTCTCAGAGCTCTTGAATAGATCTAGCGGGTGGATATAAGGTGAATTTCTTTCTGGAATCTCCATGGGAAATATACATATCACCATAATGACATCCGATATAAGCATTGGCCGTAGCAAGCCATGGTCGTCCCAAGATCAAGGGATGCCCTCCGACAGGGTTCTTTAGCTGAAGCACAATGAAATCTGAGGGATATTCCCAAGAATATAAGGAAATGACCACATCATCTAATACTCCTCCCGGCTTGATTTTAGATTTATCTGCTAGTTCAAGCATAGTGGGAGTAGGACGAATATGGACCAGTCCAAGTTGATCCATTGTTTGCTTCGTAACATTAATGGCTGCCCCTAGGTCTATAAGTACATTGGAGACAAGGACATCACCTATCTGAATAGAGACAACAGGGTTTCCGGGGTCGGTATATTTTTCCATGTGCATACATCCCGTCATTAACTCTGCTGCTCTACCAACAAATTGAATGGTTTGAGGTTCCAATCTTCTCCTTCATGGCTTCTTGAGACAGAGTTTCCTAATGATTTTTATACAAATGGGGATTTATTTGATAGATTGGAGTAAAGGTACCCTTATGAAAAGGTTCCTAAGCTTGGAAGCCAGGCTAGACTTAGGAATGGGGTCTTTCTTCTCCACAACTAACCTCTTTGGATAGGGAGGTCGGTTGGAAGAAGATGACAAGGGCTCAAAATGTACAGGGATAGCCTGAATGGTGTCATCTTTTTCGGAATGGTCAGGAGTTTCCTCCTCTCCTTTCTCATCGATAATCACCATGGGCTGCTTTTGATTCTCTGAGGTTACTACCTTCCCTGATCTCAATTGGAGATCATTGACTCCAACTGGCATAGTCTGAGATCTGGATGAAGAAAGTAGGGTCATAGAATGTATCATTTATACTGCTTTATTATTGGGGTTGGGTAAAGGTTGAGCAGGCAGTTGAGAAGGTCAAAACGACGGAGGTAATGGTAATGGTGGCATAGGTTGACTCAGCTGAGGTAATGATAGTTGAGGCATTGGGTAAGGTGCATATGTAGGAGGGTATGATTGCATAGGTGCATGATAGGAATTATGTGAATGATGTGAATGGTTTGGCCCTCTCCATCCTTGTTGTGAAGATTGGGAGGGTTGTCCATATTGATATTGATTCTCTTGCTGCCAATGTTGAGAGTGACCAGTGTTAAGATAGGAATATGAATGTGCATTATAACCAAAAAAATGTGGTGGAAATTCAGGAACCATACCTACACTTACCTGAGGCCAATTCCTTCTTGCTCCCATAGCATGCAATGATTCAGCTTGAAGTATGTCCTATCAGATTCTCTGTTTGGTAAAAGTCTCTGGTGCAAGCACAGCAGTACAAGCAAGTTTGGTGCAGAAACACAGTTGACTATGAAATCAATTTACACAGTCGTAGAGTGGTTTATCAGGGATATTTACGAGCCTGTACTTTCCTGCACATGTTAATATCTTACCTTATTCCATGTTTTAATTGATGCTTTGTTTCATTATTTACTAATCTAGGAACAAATCTTTAAAATGCAAGATGTGTAAGGTTTGGAATCTAATATTTTTAATAAATGTTGAAGTATGTCTGATTGAATTATGATGCTGACTCCAGGATGGTACTACTGTTCGATAACTTGCAAACCCTCCTTGAAATGATTTCACACTGCCTGACCATTATTAGCTTACCCACAATTCGGTCATTGTAGCCATTGTGCCACCGCTGCCTATACTGCCATTGCATCCAATCATCACGATTCACCCATAGCAGGCTAACACGAATCAATACCTGATGGGGGGGGGTTGTTCCATCATAGCTAGGTGAGTGGGTTTGAAAATACGGAGGGCGATGAACCTACGACATAAAACTCTCGGTGAACATTGGAGTCACTCAGAAATTCTTTTGAGGGTGTGAACAGAGCAAAGTGGAGTGTGGTTCAAAATGGCACCTGTGAGGAATGAACTGCTGTCTTTGCAAAAATTGAACAAATGCCGAGTGCAAGAACAATCTTGCACTATTGCAAGAATCTAGGTTCCTACCATTTCTACAGAAGTTTCTCAGGTTCGACATGGTGGTGGAATTAGAGTTTTTAAGGATGTTCAAAGAAGGCTGAGTCAAGGTTGCCTCCTTAAAATTCAAAATTACATAGGAGTTCATCGCATAAGCCACAGGCTTGCCACTTACAAGGGAGCACTGGTTTAAAAAAGAGCGGCTCAGGAAGAAGCGTTTGCACCGGTTTGTGGTTGATAAGAAAATTAAGGTTGATTGGAGAAAGGGACTTCCATAGACTGCCATGGTCGAGAAGTGGCGAGATTTACTGTTTATATTGCAGAAGTTTGTAACCGAAGAAGGAAGTTATACCTTGGCATTTGTATACCACCTTCGATTGTTGTTGCATTTCGAGGCAGGAAAATTGATTAATTTTCCTTACTTCTTGCTCAGAAGCCTTGAGAAGATGGAAAAAAACATGCAAAGTAACAATGCAAGCTAGGTTGCAAACAATCTCTGCCATCACGGGCTTATCACAATTTTGGTCAAGAAAATGTTAGAAGAAAAGAGGATAACATGGGGAGAGTTTCAGAAAGAATTCTGAGCAAGGGGTGCAGAAGAGTCTGCTAGCACCAGTGCAGGTAAGAAGAGAAAGGCAGGGACATTGTCTCTTGCCAAGCGGCAAGGTAAAAGTTCACCAGTGCAAGTAGAGAAGAAGGTCATTGAGAACACTCCTCCTATGGCAAAGAAGAGGAAGACTAGAACCTCGATGAGGAGGAAACCTATCTCCCAAGGGATGAACTAGTCGAGTTCCCCAATCATAATCGATGAAACACCCCAAATTTCCCCCACAGTTTATAATCTCTTGGTGCTTATAGACGCAATGGAACACACTATGAAAGATGAGGAGAATGCAGAAGATGATGTCCTGTTGTGAACATTTGTCAGCAGGCTTAGGAGCAGAAAGATGACATCAACACCGCATACTAGCGAAGTGCAAGAAGAAGAGAATGAATATGAACAACATGCAGAGGATATTAATAATTTCAATGAACTAGTCGTATAAACCCTTAATGATTTTGAGGGTCAGGGTACTGAAATCCCTACGATTTTAGAAGGTCAGGATACTAAAGACCCTGAGGCTTTTGAAGGTCAGGGTATTGAAGACCCTACGGTGTTCAAAGGACAGGGTACTGAAGTCCCTGTAGTTGTAGAAGAATGAGGAACCGAAACCCCTACTGATTTGGAAAGACAGGGTGTTGAATCCCCAAAGAAGCTGGGAGAACAAGGTATTAAGAGGCCTGGGGAATTGAGTGCACAAGGTATAGAGATTGGTAAGGGCATCAAAACCCTCAATAACAAGAAAACCCTGAGTATAGAAACCCTTCGTGATGTCATAAAGCAGGATTTCGGCAGCCTTGACCTTGATGATGATGGGACTTGTTTCAAGTCCATGGCAGAAAAGACGTTCACACCCGAAGATCTTAGCACAACAACCTCCACTCTTTTCCTCAATAGCAAAATAGTAGATCTGAAGCAACAAGTCCATGACCTAGAGGCTTTGAACCAAGTCATGAAAGAGCATAATTGGAAAAAACAGAGCGAGGTGGAGTCACTTGAAGAAGTAAAGAGGCAGAAGAAGCAAGTAAAGGTATGGAAGTATCGGGCTTCCAAATGCTATTGACGCCTCAAGAAGGTGACTAAGCAATTGCAAAAAGCTCGAGACAATAAGCCAAAGATAGTAACGATGGGAATAAACATTGAAGTTTGGGACTGAGGAGCTCGCCATTTATTTTTGAAGGTTTTTTGCAGAGGTAAAACGTTTTCTAAGGACACACAACATTTTAGGGATCAAAGGATTTTGATATCCTAAATTTCCCTATTTCCTACCCCATTTCCATCAAAATCAACCTCTGTTTTATATCAATAAAAGACCCTTCTTTCCTACACTAGTACAAGATATTTACCCATTCCTGCACATGCTCATATTTTATATTAAGATTTATTACAACACTTTATTAATCATTGTATATGGATTTTGATGTCTATTTACATATCTCTTGTAACTCATATTAATTTCCTAGAGTAACCATGGAACTTAGTATTAATTATGAATGAGTATGACTAGAGCAGGTATATTCCTGCACCGCCACGAACACTGTCCGAGATTTCCAAGAAGCCAAATCTTCAATAAGGACAGGTGTCGATCCTTGAATCTGAGTTTAGTTGTTGATGAATTAAAGCAGGATAATAGGTGGCATGCAATCAGGGAATATTTTCTAAAGTTAGGTTATGGCCAAGCGAGATTCATGTATATTATAAATGTTGGCCAAGTTTGTAATTTCGGTTTCTAAGTTTGTTCGGCTGCAAGGCCTAAATAAGAAATGTCTGTAATTAGTGAAAATGGCTAGAGCCAAAAGGATATATAAAATATAGATATAGGTAGGAGGAGGCTAGTTATAAGGCAATCATCAATTGTAATTTTGTTTATGTAATCCGGTTATCACCTCAGTGCTGGGGCCGGATTACTCTGTCGTGTATATTTTCCGAATCAAGTAATACAAGAGAATTGCCATGATTTTCCTACATAGTGTCTAGTTTATCTTTGATGTATCTTTTGAAGTTCTAAGCTTTTTCGTTCCTTAGAAGGGGAACGAGCTGGTTGGCTAGGGCCCAACCAACCCAGCTCATTTACCCCTCTCACTTTCGTTATTTAGAAAGAAGGTGTGGATATTTCGTTTGCTATTGTGTGATGTTATAGTTTTAATCTTTATCTTTCAAGTTCTGATTTGAAATACCTTTTGTAGCTAACGTGTGAAACAAATTCGTGGCTTGAGAGTTAGTTGTGTTTATTTTGTCTATGAGATATCTTTCTTGCATTTCCTTTATTCTCAACCTTTTTTTTAACTCGTTTTTTTATCGGATCGTGCATAGAAATCTTTCCTACACCAGTGCATGTTGTTGCCTACACTTTGGTTTAATTATTCCTTTGTAGCGAACAGTTAATCACTTCTCTGCATATTATTTCCAGATATTATGCAAGTGAATGAATCATTAATTTAGTAACTATCTTCAATACTAAAAGTACATCTTTAAGAGGATCTGGAAGCAGTTGCATAAAATCATCATAAACATATTATACTTGCAAAGAACATAAGCATTTTTTAATGGATTACTAGAGTTAGTTAACACATGTAAAACACTTAGACTATTGTTTGACTCTTTTGAAGTGCCTTTATTTCATGAAGTTTATTTCCTTTGCAAGGTTTAATGAATTGAAGCATTTCCTTTTTCACAGATAATTTACTTCAGAATTTCATTTAGAGTTGCAATTATTTTCCAGCACATCTTCAGTCTTTTCGAAAGTAATTTGGAAACTAGGTGAAGGAAGCTCTGCTTCGGTGCAAGAGCTGGTCTCTGTCATAGAAATAGAGTTCTCTAAGCCCTTAGGCTTAGAGAACCTCCATTAAGACATAAGTCTTCAGTAAGGAAGGTCACATATACTTTTGCACAGAGATATTGTAGGTGCACTAGTGCAAGTAGATTCTAACAGTGCAAGGATAGGTTGTTTGTGTGGATGGAAGATCAGAAGGAAGACAGAATTCTGTAAGGGCCCACTTGTCAGACTGTTAGCCATCCATTTGAAGATGAACATAGCACTTCATTACAACATTTAAGATTGTTTTCATTGTGTGGAATTCTTTACTTGATTTACATGCAAATTGTCTTTTACATTCCAGTACTAGAGTTGCTTTGGTGTCAATTACCTTTCTGATTGTTTTCTGTTTGATTTTGCAAAGAATTTCCTTTAAGAAGTAGAGACAGGAAAATTTCATACCATTTCTGGCATTGCCTGTGCTTCAGCCCTAAGTTTACTAAACCCTCGAGTTGACAATTAAGTGTTTAGGAGTTTGCTCAAGCGCAATTCATGCACCCAACACAGGGCAGATGAAGAGACTAGTAAATGAAAGTAAAAATTTTGTGCTTCTCGTGATTAAGAAAAAAACTTAATTTAATATGAATCTTTTGAAGGTTGTGATGATAAATTGAAATCTGATTTGTTTGGTGTGGTATGAAAGCATGGCAAGATGTTTCAGGAACCAAAGTGGTTACTTCCCAAGAGGGGAATTCAGTATGAGATTCTGTTGCAACAGGATGTTCCACTTCCAAATATAGGCATGTATCGCATGTCGATTATGGAGAGCATGTAAATCAAAAAGAAAATTCAAGAATTTCTAAACAAAGGTATTATACACCCATCTACTTTGCTATGTGGTTCGTCCATTGTCTTGGTGCCAAAGAAGGATGAAACTTGGTGCATGTGTGTGGATTTCCGTGCACTGAACAAAATAACAGTATAGAATCATTATCCACTCCCAAGAATTGATGATTTTCTTGATCATTTGAGGCATGCAAAGTATTTCACTAAGTTATACTTACGAAGTGGTTATCATCAAGTTAGGATAACTGAAGAAGACATTTGGAAAATCGCATTTAAAACTAAACAAGGATTGTTTGAGTGGCTTGTTATGCCTTTCTGTCTTACAAATGCTTCAGCTACTTCCATGAGGGTAATGAATGATGTATTAAGACCATTTATAAATTAATTTGTCATTGTATACTTAGATGATATTCTCATATTTAGCAAATCCATAGATGAACATGTTATGCATGTAAACAAAGTACTAGATGTCTTCAGAAAAGAAGATATGTTTTTAAAGATGTCGAAATGTGATTTTGGCAAGACTTCCTTAGTGTATTTGGGACACATTGTTGGAGGATGTGAGTTGAAGATCGACCCCTCTAAGGTTGAGGTCATTCTAAATTGGTGCAAGCGCAATACAGTTACAGAGGTAAGAAGCATTTTAGGGGAAACAAAATATTGGAGAAAGTTTATTGCTAATTTTTCTTCCATTGCAACGCCATTACATGCATTAACAAGTGTCAAGAAAGTCTTCCATTAGGGACATGTACATCAGAAAGAATTTGATGCTTTGAAGCAAAATATAAGTTTAGCACCAGTATTGGCTTTTGTAGACCTTAGACAATCATTCGAAATTCAAACGGAGGCAAGCGATTATGCCAGGGGAGCAGTTCTATTGTAGCATGGTAAGCCCATTTCATTTCATTCTGAAATGTTTAATGGAGCTATAACTAACTATCCCACCTATGACAAAGAAATTTATGCATTGGTACAAAGTGTTAAGAAATGGAAACACTATTTGATGGGGAAGGAGACCATCATCCATAGCAACCATCAACCATTGTAGTATTTACAGTCACAGTCAAAGTTGCAACAATCACGAAATTTCAAATGGATGGGTTTTCTGCAACAATTTCATTTGGTTATCAGGTATAAAAAGGAATCTACAATAAGGTAGTTTATATGCTTTCAAGACCTATTGTAAATTCATCTATTATAATTAGTCATAATTATGTTTTGCATGAAAGTTACGTAGAACAATATGCAAATGATAGTGACTTTCAAGAAGTATATGCAAGCTTGACTCAAGGAATTCAAATTGAAGAGTTGGATTATCATGTACATAACAGTTTTTTGTACCACTTGGGTAAGTTGTGTATTCCATAGGGAGAAAGAAACAATATCATAAGGGAGGGGCATACTTCATTGATTGTTGGACACTTTGGTGTAGGCAAGATAGTAGTGAATCTTCAAAGGTATTGTTATTGGCCACGCATGTTGGATAATGTTTCTCGTTTCATAAGAGGATGTACTTTATGTGCTAAAAGTAAGCCTGGCAATAGAAAACTTGGTTTATACACTCCACTTCCGGTACCTTCAAGTCCATGGGAAAGTATTTCAATGGATTTTGTAGGAGGTCTTCCATTATCAAGGAAAGGTCATGATTACCTATATGTAGTTGTAGACAGGTTCAACAAGATGTGCATACTAACACCATGTAAAAATAAAATTACAGTTGAATAAACAACTCAAATTTTCTTCCAAAACATTTGAGTTCATTTTGGTCTTCCTATTTCTATTGTAAGTGATCTAGATTCTCGATTTATTGGGAATTCTTGGTCAAATTTGTGGGACAAGATGGACACAAAGTTGAAGAAGAGTACAACCTTTCATCCACAAACAGACGGACAAACCGAGGTGGTCAACAGAACATATATTCATCTTCTTAGAGGATATTGAAGCAAACATCCCAAGTTGTGGGATGAACAGTTGCATTACATACAACAGGGCAAAGCATTCTTCCACAAACACATCTCCATTTGAGGTATCTTATGGGTACTTGCCAAGATCTCCATTGGACTTTATATTCGAGAAATATGTCACCGTAGATGGTCGCAGTGACATCGATAAGGCAAGGAAGTTCATAGAGAAAATTTATTTGATACATCATACAGTGCAAGAACAACTTGATAAAAGTCAAAGCAGCTACAAGGAAAGGCATGACAAACGTTGGGTTGATCACAAATTTCAAGTTGGCAACGAAGTTTGGTTATATATTAGCAAAAAGAGACTTCAAGGGGAAGGTAAAAATCTTAAACCAATCCGTTATGGTCCTTTTAAAATTCTAGAAAAGATTGATAATAATGCTTTTAAGCTTGATTTGCCTCCTTATACACAAATATACTATGTTGTTAATGTTGAGAATTTGAGATTATTTGAGCCTCCTTTGATTGATGATCAAGGAGTGCATGTTCAGTTGCCATCAATAGATGATTTCTCGCCATAATATCTAGATGAGCTTCAACAAGATCTCATACTTGATAGAAGAATCAGAACTTCAAAGGGAGGGGATGTTGAATACCTTAGAGTGGGACTCAAGGGACAAAATCCTTCTCAAGCCAAATTGTTGTAGATAGATAAGATGAGGGAGTTGTACCCTCACTTGATGAACAATTGATAGTATCTTTTGGGGTCCAAAAGGCTTCTAGTGGGGAAGAATGATCAGATGCTCAATATTTAGCTCAAAATTCAAATTTCTCGGAATGACTTGAAGCCTAAACGACCACGTCTGTCTCGAAAAAAAATCCTAACACAACTCATTTCGTCGAAAACCGAGTTCATATGAGAAAGTTATTGTGTTCTAATCGCTTTTCTAAACTGACGAAATTTAAAAAAAAAATCTAAGTCACTGCACAGTCAGCAATCCGTACTACTAGGCTAATCAATGATGTTCAATGACAAATCACAGATGGAAAATTGGCATCGTTTTATTGGGTTATATAGGTGGTGTGTTGGCACAATCTGATTGGTTTATTTTTTGACCAATGGAAGAATGCCACGTGGCAAGCCCGGAGGCCGCCATGTGGAACCTCCCAATCATTTAAGGGCTCGGTCATAGTTCAAAAAAATTATGTGGAGGCGTCGGGGCTCGACCCCATGACCTCCCCTCCGCAATCCAAGCCACATACCATCTCCACTACTAGGTGTTTCTTACCCCATAAGTTCGTGACTTGTATTTAAATTTTATCAATGTTAGGGTTGGCAGTTAGGAGGGCCTGCCCGCAGACCAACCCTCCGCATGTGATCGCAATGTTGAAAACTCTGGTGGTTACACTTTGTGTTAACTCCAATGGATTGTTCAACAAAACCGTTACGTTTAGCTGGCATGTGATCGCAATTGTCATTAAATTGCAAACATTTATGTGTCGACGGGCTCCAACACTCTAACTCCACAATGGTTAGAACTCGACCATGTGAATGTGTATCATGGTGGTTATAGTCAACCGAAGCCAATGTTAAAGATAACGGTTGCCTCCAAAACTGCACAATATCCACCACATGTGACCGTATAAAACGCCGACGATCGTGGTTAGCACTAACTTCGTGGTCTTCGTGCTAATCACGGATTTATGTTAATTAATTTAGGTTTAAATCTATCAAGCACAATTTAATCGATAGTTAAGTCTAAGTTTAAAATGGCGGAGGTTTTGGCAGTGCCCACAATTTCGAGCCTGCCTCCACATTTAGCGTGCTAACTGGAGTCATTCCAGATTTAGCAGAACTTTTTTAGGAAAATATTGATTGATTCATGGAGAAGGAAATTTTCGACCAAATTGAGCTCAGGAATAGCTGTTCTTGGCTAGTTTGGACATTCTAAACACATTGGTGCAAGTATCAGGAGCCATAGAGCTTTGTAAAACAACATTTTTCAATATTGAGCTAGTACAGAGCCCAAGCCATGGAAGCTGGATCAAGGAGATGTAGCCAAGAGGGGTGAACTCCTTCATCAAAACATTGTGTTAATGATATGAAAATGGGGCACTTAGGCTTCTGGTCTAACTTACAAGAACCTCTCCCACTTCCAAAGCTTTAAATTTTCCCAAGTCTTTATGATTAAACAATGTGGAATTAAATATGTGCTTGAACAGAAGGTGTATGCTGGTGTTGTTTATTAAAATTGTTTATGTGTTGTAATTTAATGTGTTGAAACTGATATATAAATGCATATAACAATAAATAAAATAGCAGAGACAATGCAATAGTAAAACACACATAGAAACAACAACTAATTAGGAGTTCACCCACAACTCTTGGGCTACATCTCTGTGAGCTCTAGTCAACTCAATTAGGCTCTCTGGGATTATGGTATAAGTCATTTTTACAAGCTCTTGGCTCAACTGCTACTTCAACAAAAGAAACAAATTTCACATCTTGTGAACACCTCCATGTCTTACATCTGCATACAAATGATGGACTAGGTAACAAGCCCACAAAACATGCCTTTAAACAAATGACCCTTCAAGTCAAACATGTAGAAAAAGACCATTAGGACTCTTTTTCAAAAGATGAAACACTTCATCATTATCTCCATTTGGAGACCAAGTTAACTTCTCCCAAGTAAACATGGCATCACATGCATGTCATAGCTATCAACCCTGCAAGTTAATTACACTTACATGTTCAAAAACAAGGAAATCATCAACATCCCTGTGTTCATGCATCTCCTACTCATGCATGCATTTCATACTTCAACTTTCACTTAAGCACATTGTACTTTCGAAGCTGAAATAACTATAATGTAGATGAATCAATAGACATGCAATCTTAATCGGATAAGAACTCTAACTGTTCCTTACCAATCCCTTCCAAAGGTACTACCTTTGTCTGCACATCAGCATCATCACATGAATCATTCTGAGACACATCATTCTTGGAATCTTCACTTCCATTTCTGCCATCTTCTCTTTCCACTCTCTTAAACTTTTGTGGAAGCATTGTTGGATTCAGAGTCCAACATTTTGTAGCAAGATGTCCTTTCTTATGGTAGTAAGTGCACTGCATGTGCATCCTCTTGACAGCATGATTTGCCTTGTCCAATGGACCTTTGGCTTCTTGCTTCCTTTCCTTCAAAAGTTTCCTGTGTGTGGCCATTCTCTTCCAACATCTGGAAACATGATGGTTAATATCCCAGCCACAAAAGGCACATGAAATTCTTTTCCCATACATATGTGGAAATTTATCATGCTTTGCACAATCAAAAGGAAAAATTTTAGAACCAGATTTATACCTACCTCTTTCACCTTTATTGCCTTCATGAGGAGGTGAAGCAAATGAAGAAGTGGCTCCCTTTGGAATCCCATCAATCTCTCCAAGGCTGTTAGAGTCTCCCCAACTCTCTAGTTCAAGTGTGTGCTTCTGGACACCTGCATCCTGAAAATGATGTTTCAAGCTATTGCATTCCTCCTAGATACAACCTTCACACTCTTCAATGCAACCCCTTATTGGAGTTCTTTCAATGGCCTTCATGGTAGCTTTGGAACTCTCTCCATAAGCTTGTCCATAGCCAAGACCCAAATACTTAGGTATTTTATCAATCATTATTGGTTCAACAATACCTTGTGCATGCTTTCCCAAGCCCTTTCCTTCATAGCCCATCTTGGACATTAGCTTGGAACCTATGCCTCTAGTATGATTTTAAAAAGAACCAATATAAGCATTCTTAGAAGAATTTGAAGACAAACTGGAATGGTTTACCTCTTCTTCAAGCTGATACTTGACCAAGGCTTCTTGGGCAACAAAGAGCTGTGTCTCCAACTCATGCATCCTTTTCAAGTTCATATTTGCAATATGAAGTTGCCTCTCCATTTCTTGCAATTTTTCAGAAAGCAACTGTGTCTCTTCCTTTATGGAATTCAACTGTTCTCTAAGTATGCTACTCTTCCTTCCATCCTCATACATTTCTCTCACCATATCCATCATGATGGACAATTATTGCTTCATGTCTTTATCAAGTAATCTTGTGAAGAGAGCAAAATTTGAGGACCCACTTGTAGAAGTTGTCATTATGTAATTGAACAAAATAACTTCAAAAAGA
>Ga0181464_1000446_pt2 | contig 13563 bp, 17 predicted proteins | sample InSIn2gowninarea_FD_119074 | JGI IMG/M metagenome (GOLD analysis project Ga0181464, IMG submission 119074) | Clean room microbial communities from NASA Spacecraft Assembly Facility at Jet Propulsion Laboratory, Pasadena, California, USA -... ...
AATGCATGATTTCAGGTTGCTTGATGTTCGAGTGCACAAAAAATGTTGATGAGTACAAAACACTCGTGTTGGGCTTACAAAGGACCATTAACCTAAACATGGATGCACTGAAAGTGATAGTACACCCCGTGAATAGTGTTGATGTTGTCAATGACATAACAACTAATGAAGGTGAGCACGAGCAGCCCCTAAAAACTACAGCTAAGGGAAAGAAGGGAAACATCATCCCCAAGGGTGTGGTTTCTCTCAATAAGATCTATGATTTGCAAAAATTATGTCAAGGTCCAAGAAACAACAGAAGCCATTGGTCCACCACTACGAACAAATACGCAACCTAGGAACAAATCATGATTCAAAGTTAGCTAGTCTCAGTAAAAATTGCAAACCACAACAATGACACGATTTTGAATGCTTGATCAAACAATATCAGGATGAGTTTGCATGGGTAGATGATGACCTAAGTACATAGGACACATGAATAATCCAACACGAGATTCTAGGTAAAGGAGGAGGCAAGCCATTATAGGAAAACTAGGTAAAACACATATGTAGTTTGAACTCCTTATACAGAAAAAATTAACTGAAATTTTCAATGTTTGGATTACTTACAAAGTTCAACATCATACATGGGTCTCTAATTTAAGTTTTTCACATAATAAATCATGGGAAATTCACTTATGCAATTATTTTAGAAACTTGAACCACTCTCAGAATAAAAGCAACTACCTTGTGCCATCATCAGAGCCTATGCTGCACGTAGTATCTGAAGCAGTAGTGTTGTCTTCACTTAAAGTTCTTTGAGAATACCACCAGGTTTTGGTAGTAGAACTTGGTAGAATTAGATTGGTCCATATGAAGATTCACACACGCACACACATTGTCTGCAATCACTTGATGGGAGGGTTGACAACCTTCCTATTAATGGTCAAGATCTCAAGCATTACTTCAAGTAGGATAGGTCGTGCCCCATGCCATGTACATAGTACGCTTCTTGAATTCAAAATACTATGATCAAGCTAAACTTTTGATTGTGTTTGACTGAGTTGGAAAAATGTGAACCATGTATGTCCATGGGGTAATTGGGGAATCTAAAGTAAACTGCACAACAGTTCAACAATCTCGGAAAGACCGAGGGCTTGTGCTAGCAATGAACCAAAACAAAGAAGCTGGAATTCTACCAGTGTGTCACCAAGTGTTGTAGAGGCTGCAACCACCCTGGAAAATTTTGGCCCGCACCCAATTTCGAAGCCTCCCTTGAGAGTTTCACTTGGTGACTGAACACACTTGGGTTCACTCTATGAGCTCGTGTGAGTCTTTGCATTCACCTTGCTTGTTCATTTCACCAAGTCTTGCATGTTGATGTCAAATTCATGCTTGTGACCATGTTTTGGTTATCCTCAAAGTATTTGCTTCATGCATACTTGTTGTTTTCACTATGAAAACATCTGTCGCACTCACACACAGAGTCACATTCATTATCGCACAAGCGTCGTCATGATCGACCAATGATCAATCACATGTGTCATGCTTGTCACTTACATTGCCGGTTAGTCATGTTGAACATGTGTGTCTGGATGGTTTGAGTTGTCTTATCATCGAGTCATGCAAGTGCGTGTTTGTAGGATCACATATGCATCTTTGACTTGTTCACACACTTAGTCATTTTTGTTGAATTTTTGATGATCTAACTCCCCTTTGACAGTTGGAACATCACCTCACCATAGATTTGATCAACCATCACGTAGAACAACGCAAAATCACCAAGCAAGTCATTTCAAGCTATGCTACCCACAAGAAAATCAATCCACCTTCATGCTGGTCAACTAGAGAGTTTTACTCGACAACCACCCCAAGACTCAATCCCCCTAAAAATTGCACATAGGTTGCAGAACTTGCTCGCTCCATTGGCTAGGAAAATTGCATAGATAGGCCAGAGAGACAGCCAATGCCCATCCCTATCTCCCTCAGAAAATTGCATAGTTTTTCCAGCTACGACTCCTGACAGTCGACTAGCTGCTCACCTAGAAAATTATGCAGTTATCATGATCAAGCTCTTTTCTACCAACAGTTCACTCAGCTTAAAAACTACGTAGAGGTGATCAGTAGTCTAGCCTCCCAGCATCAACGTAGTTTTTGTTGCCTAGAAACTCTCAGCAGCAGACAACTATTTCCCTCTAGGAATTTCATAGTTTTCCATACCAAGCACCAACACATGATTGCCAGTTCCCCTCAGGAATTGCACAATTTTTGCTGCTAGTGACCCAGTAGAAAACTATCAATTCCCGTGAGGAATTGTGTATTTTTTTTTGCTAGTTCCCTCCAGGAATTTCACAGCTTTGGATGCCAAGCTTCCACTGCCTGCTCACCCTAGAAAATGCATAGATTTTTCCTGCCCAACCTTCCTGTAGCCTAGATTGTTCCTGTAAAAAACTACACAGTTTTGTCCTTTAGTTTAGCCATACCTCGTGGAGTGTCACTATTGATCTAGATTGCCCATATTCATCACCTAGTGACTCTTGCACAATTTTCTTCAGTGTTCCCATAGCCTCCATCTCGCCTTGTAGCCTTTTTGCCTCTCCCATTCACCTGCATCCGAAATAATCATGTATCATGGTAGTCTAGGAGGTTTTTGGATTTGATGTCATCTCGTCATGAGTGACTATAGGAACAGGTACACAAACAAGCATGCCATGATTACAAATGGGATGAATGAAGGGAGCACATGCAAAAGGATAGGTTAACCAATGAAAGAACAAATGATGCATACAAATAGATGTTCTTATGAATGAATTATCATACAAAGATGTGTTCACAGGTGGATGGATGAGAAAGCATGCAAGATGTGCTCATGGATGCACGAATGGAGGAACATGCACCTTTCGCAAATAGATTAACCTGCCAAGCCTTCCAACGTATAGGCAATGAGAAACGTGCAAAAGCAACACCAAGGGAATCAATGACCATTGAAGACTCCACACTCTTTTCCATGTGGAGTTGAAGCTGTGACACACCATGAGGAAATCCATCACCCATTAACACTATAGCTGGAGATGCACATTAGTAGCAACACGAATGTACTAGAACTTTCATGTTGAGTCAAGTCATGAGTCATGTCACCCACATCTCTACTATGGGCCATACTGTCTATTAATGTAATGAACGAGGAATTCAAAGAGACCCACTTATTTTACAAAGAGTCATGTAAAGTCGAAGAGTCTTGGAAGTCAAATATTCATGAGGGTAGCGGAACAGCCACAAGGGTCAGTTTCACCCTTGGCTATAAATACCCCCTTATTTGTACATGCAAAGGTATTTTTCACTTGAGCTCCTCCCACATAGCCACGAGAGTATTTAATGTTTTATTTGAGGAGTAAATAGTGGCTCCAATGCCCTGCCCATGGGGTTAGTGATGTATGGTGTAACAATGTGTCTTGGAACCTTTTCTTAATTTAGAAGCTCGCTAACAGACCAACAAGTTTTCACACATGTATTGTAACTGTTGTAAGACTAATCTTGAAAAATTGTGATGCATGTTTCTTTAACCTGTGTTTCACACTTGAACTATTTGACTTGTTTTAATACATAATCTATTAATGAAAATGTGTTGTATATGTTGTTAACATTGTCTCGCCCGTGGTGTATACCTTCTCAGATATCAGACAAACCTTCACATAAAACTTGTAACAATTGTTGCACTCATTCAGACTAATCCATTGAGTGTTATATCTATTATATTCCATTGTATGTTGTGACTCTTGCATCCATGTGGAATGTTCCTTAGAAATTTGTGCACATCCCATTGTGCTGTGTGTTCCTAGTAGATTTGGAACTTAATCCCAGTTGACTTGGGACTCACACTCACCATCTCCCTCTACAATGAAAGAACCATTGACACAAGTAATACTTACAATCACCAGGAACTTGAACCTCACTTCTCAAAGACAAAGCACCTGACTCTCCTATACTGACAAGCAAGAGTTGAGGCAAATATTTAAGATAATGGAAACTGGACCATCATACTAGATGGGACTCCCACACCAAACAGTGTGAGGTCTAGCTGGGATTGCATACCAAGGTGATCCCCTAAATGTTGGTGAGTCCATCACCATCAACAAAGGGTGAAAGGGATATTAGAGTTTGTGCGCAATGATGTTTTTGGATCTTTGTTGGTTCCATCACTGGGTAAATATGTGTACTATGTATCATTAATAGATGAATTCTCAAGGAATACATGGATATATTTTCTCACAAACAAATTTGAAGACTTTGACAAGTTTAAAAAATTTAAGTCCCTAGCGGAAAACTAGACATAGAAGAAGATATAAGTGATGAGGACAGATAATGGTGTAGAGTTCTGCAAGAAGTAATTTGAAGAGTTCTATAAGAAGTGTGGTATACCAAAATAGAGGCCTACTCCATAAACACCTTAGAAAAATAGATTTTCAAAAAGAATGAGAAAGACATTCATGGAAAAGGAAAGAAGCATGCCAAATTGTTTTGGTTTAGGATTGGAATTCCAGGAAAAGGCGGTGGACACTGCCTGTTATGTAGTTAATAGATCACCTTCATCAGTGTTGGAGGATAAGTCTCCATATGAGTTATGGACTGGTAAGAAAACCTCTCTTTCACATCTGACGGAATTTGGATGTGATGCATATGTACATGTTCCAAAGGAGAAAAGAACTAAGCTAGATAGTAAATATGAAAGGTTCATCTTTATTGGGTATATGGATGGTTTAAAACATTATATGCGTCGTTGAGCATAACACAAGGTATGTAATTGCCACTTATTTTGTTATCTTTTCCTTTAATTCATAAATTCTTTACATTATGAAATGGGCATATGATGAAGGATTATGATAAAGTTTAGGAGATTTGTGAGTAATGTAAAATGACTAATTATTACCTTTTCCTATGCAAAAAATGAAGACAACGGAAGATCACCATTCCAAAGGAAAAGACAAGATGAAACCAAATGTTGTCCCTTTGACATGGAACTACATCCAAATGAGGCAATCTATATTAGAGTGCATAAGCTAGGAAAAGGAAGAGGAGGTACCAGATCAACATAAGAGAACGAAGAGATAACTGAGAAATAACAAAATCACTACCTTAAAGAATATTTGTATCTTTGGTATTTCCACCTGGCTGCTATAAAAAGGGACAATGTTGCTAGCCCAGGGGGCAGATTATTGTTGTTTTATAGAATTCACTATTGTAACTTAAAATCTGGTCATCGACTCTCCTTAAAGAGCGATTATTGTAGCTCTGTTTCCATGATTAATATATAAACTATGTTGTTGTTCCGTCTTTGATTCTAGAGTAATCACAACAATGCGTCCCTGGAGGCTAAGGGCTTGACCCTAGTGGATCACTTGCTTCCTGTACCATTATTTTCCAACTCCAAGTCATGTGTGGTTTGATTTCTCTTATTTTCTTTGTTCAATAATCTAATGTTCCTTATCATTTCATGTATTGACTCTGTTGTATTTCGTTCATATTTGAATAGTAAGGTTATCTTCTGAAACTAGAATGTTATGTTGTTCATTCTAAATTTATATCACATTATCGTTCCTTTATCGATTGATATTACTATATAACATTGTTGTTCTGTTATAGATTACCATTACTGTTTGTTTATGGAGTAACAATGTTGTGTATTTATAGATCGGTACTATTGTCTATTTAGCTACGGTTTATCTCTAAGAGTGATTGTTGTTCATTGGGATTGATGTTCCATGGTAACTAAAATTTTTGTTTCTTCATAGCCATGATTAATATTTGTTATGCTGAAACCCATTTTACTACTTCCCTCAATATAGATGCACCGCGTGTTACATTCGATTTAGCTTTCTGTGTGTTTACATTTGATTTAGGTTGCTATTCAATATTTCGTAAACTTACATTAGTTTGATGTTCCATTTTCGATTTTCTATTCAAATCATTTGTGAGGTAAAGATTGTTGATTAAGTCCTTTAGATTACAATTGCTGCTCAATTCATTTCTATAGGTTAAATATTTGTTGTTCAATCTTTTTAAATAGATTAGTTGTTGTTCCCTTTCCTGTTAATTGAATCATCATTTCAAGTAATTGTCTTGGTGTGAACCTAACGATATGAAACTGTAGTGAACATTGACTATTGTTGTCCAGTTCCCAGATTGATTATCTTCTCCTTGATTACTTTTCAATTGCATCAGTTTGCAAAGGGAAGAGTTATTATTACTACACCCTTGACTGATGAAGTGTTTTATTTTCTTAAATGAATGATTTAGTTACAAAGCATTTCAATTTCTTGCCATTACATTTAGAGTTTGTTTATAGCATTTATTTACTTTTACAAAAGCACTATACTACTAGCATTACTCTTGACAAGTGACTACCTCAAACTGAGTACACTCTTTGAGATAAAAAATTGTACCTAGATTGATAATTAATGTAGGGTAAATAGAGGTGAAAATGACCCTTTTTACTTCTTAACATTTTGACACCATTGCTAGGGAAGAGTGTAGCCATTTGTTTCTTTTTAGAGTAGTGTAAGTACCTAATAGGAGAGAATTGGGTTAGAAATGGAAGGTAAGAGCCTTCGTACAGAGCATGTAATAGCCCTGCTCCCCTGCCTGCTTTCCTGCAGATTTGCTATTGTTTTGGGTAGGAATCAACATTTGATTTGTGTGCATGACTAAGTAGAAAAAGCCTTAAAAGAATCCTAAACCACTACCCAAGCCTGATAAAGTTAAGGGGTCGATGACCCTTGGCTGATTGACTTTTATAGATGAAATCATTAAAAAAGAAGAATCTCAGCCTTCAATAGGACTTAGAAAAGTTGCTTCTAGACAACCTACTAGTTCCCTTCAGACCACAGGATCACCATCTGTAGCCTTTTATAAGGCTCACAACCAAACTAGGGAGAAAGATTTTCAAGAGATTGATAATTCTAGCCCAAAATCGTTGCAAGAAGGGAACCTTAGTAATATTTGCGAAGGGAGAGGAGAAACAGGGGAAATTGAAGAACCAAGATCTCCTCTTGGAATAATTCAACCATTAAGCATCCCAAATAAGGGAAGTGTTGCAAAAATCATCCAGAACGAAGTCGAAGAACCTCAAGAGCTAAAACCCCCCCAGACATTAGGAACTCTCATCATCCGAGACAAAGGAAGTGCTATTAAGGCCATTCCTGTTAAGGCCATCCCTACTCTGTCTAACCAACCTAGTAATACCCTCTTAGAAATACCAGAAGATTATTGGCACATATTTTACCAAATGCCCTAGAACCAACAAACCCCCCAAACCTCCACACTGCAATATCCCATTGTAGATACTGCAGTCAATGCACCTATGAAGGCAATTCCTCTCCAGCATATCCCTACATTTCATGGTCTAACATCGGAAGACCTAGATGAATTTTTATTTGAATTCGATGTGCTGTGAAGGGGATATGACTATACCATCGATCCCAAAAAGCTGAAACTATTTCCCTCTACATTAAAAGGAGTTTCTTTACAATGGTTTATGGGGTTGGGTGGAGGTGTTGTAAATGAATGGGATCAGATGAGAGGTGATTTCCTGAAGAAATATCAGGATTATTGTAGGTCCAGAGAGTTAAAGAATGAAATATTTCAGATGGTAGATAGAACTAATGAAACATTAGAAGAATATGTTGAATGTTTTTAGTATAATCTTCAAATATCTCCTTATGCATCATTTCCCTTACTTGACAATGTATTAAAAACAACATTAATTAAAGGTATGAAGGAACAATGGATTGAAACACTGAATATTATGGGAAAGAGAGATATCTATGAAGAAGATTTTTCTAACATCATTGATTTATGTATCAGGAGTTCACAAGGAAGCACACGGCTAAAACCAATAGAACATTATAGGTTTATAAGGGACAACAAGATCTCTAGAGGAGTAACTTGTGCGGAAATTGGAAATTTATTAGAAAATTTCAAAACTGATATATTGGGGACTCTAACAACACAACTCGATATTATGCAAGCCAAATAGAAATAAGCAGAGGTAGAGAAAAATATAGCAATATTCTATCCTAGATATAGAAAGAAACACAACCACAAAGAGTGCCCATTAGATGGAGTTCAAGTTTGCACTATTTCTACAAAAAACCACTCTACGGAGAGTTGCCCCTCACTTCATGGTTTGAAAGTAGTATAAAAAGAAGTGGAAGAAGAACCAGAACCAGTGTATCTACTTAATCAGCACTGTCAATGGTAGTTATGACAATTAGGTATGTTCCCCGATCCAGCTTCTTCTTTCCAGCCTCCACAATCTCATGCTCAAAAATATAATACAATGTGGAAAAATCAACCTCCCTTCTCAAATTGGTCACAAAAACCATTCCCTTCATCATAACCTTGGCTGAATTAAGCAAGCCAATCCAACTGGCCAAATTTTCCCTATGCTCCATCATATTGGCAAAACAATGCGTATCTAATAGAAAGGTCCCCTCCCATTTCGCAGAGTGAAGCTTGGCAGACAAACTGGAAAAGACCAACGAATCAGCCAAGAGGAATCATTCCACTCCCTCAACCTACATTACTAGAACTACATAAAAAACCCCAGTCCAACTTAAGACTGCAACTCCCAGCCCAACCCAACCTGAACCTAAATAATAGACCGTTGCAATCTGTTCAAATAATTGAAACACCAAAACTAGAAACTGATCTAAGGGAGTGAAATGTCCTTCAATTAAGGTCTGGGTGCATCATAGAAACAAAGGGAGATAAAAATTTTCAAGTTGAAAATTAGTTACCCATAGAACAACCATTACAATAAGAATTTGTGGTTAGAAAACAGACTCATGACCAAGCAACCACATCTTCTCCCCCATCCCCAGAATGATTAATCATATTGTGCCCTATAGAACACCTTGACTTTGATATTCTGGGAGAACTAAGGAATTTGTACATAAAAATCCCACTCCTACAAGCTATCCAAGATATCCCAATATATGCAAAGACCATCAAAGAGCTATGTATAAAAAAATGAGGAGGAGAATAAAAAATAACTCAACAGTCCAAGTAGTTGGCACCTTATCTGACCTATTATCAGGAAAGAAAGCACCTGTGAAATATGAAGATCCATGAAATCCAATAGTGGTAGTGGAAATCAACAGACAAACCTTTTCAAATGCCTTAGTTGATTTAGGGGCTGCAATTAATATCTTAAGAACCACCACTTGTCAAAATCTGGGCATTACATCAGTAGAACCAACTTCCACTTTATTAGAACTGGCTGACCAATTAGTGGTTAGGCTGGAAGGCACACTACATGATGTCATGGTATCCATTGATTCCTTGGAATATCCTGTCTACATTCTGATAATAAACCCCAAAAAATGACTTGATGGAAATTCGTTAATATTAGGCAGACCTTGGCTTGCAACCACTGATGCTTACATTCGTTGCCGACAAGGAAGTATGACGATAACTAGAGGGAGTAACATTAAGAATCTGGCCCTGTACCCTCCAACCCAACCAAGTGTAACAATAATAAAACCTAACAAACATATTGTATCATACCTTACCGAAAAGATTAGATCCCCATTAACCATAGAAGATTCCCTTGATGTCAAAGATCAAACAGAGGATGATGTTATTAACAACTTCATTAACCAAGCTGAATCCAGATCCCACATACAATGTCACATGATAGAGGCAACATTTGAAAATGAACTAGAAGAAGATCCTCTCAAAGACACTCATGATCAAACAATACCTACTACCTCTATTTCAAATAGAAAAACTATAGAGCCAGAGAAAACTTTAAACATCAATAATAACTTGACTCCTAAACAAGAAGAGACTCTAATCCAACTACTAAGAAAATACAAGGAAGCTTTTGCATGGGATTATCCAGACATGAAGGGAATCGATCCTCAACTATGTACACACCACATTTATATAGAAAAGGATGCGAGACCTATTCGCCAAACCCAAAGAAGACTTAACCCTCATCTAAAAGACATTGACATTGTGAAAGATGAACTACAAAAAAATTTAGATGTAAACTCTATTTATCCAATCTTCAACAGAAAATGGGTCTTTTCACTTGTAGTGGTGCCAAAGAATAATGGAAAGTGGATGATTTGTGTAGATTATAGAGAATTAAATAAAGAAACCGAGAAAGACCACTTTCCCCTTCCATTCATTGACCATGTATTAGATACATTATCAAGAAAGAAATTCTTTTCTTTCTTGGATGGATTTGGTGGATACAATCAGATTCAAATTGCCCCTGAAGACTAGGACAAAAGTACTTTTACTTGTCCTTGGGGAACATTTGCCTAAAGAGTTTTACCCTTTCGCCTATGCAATTCCCCTGCCACATTTCAAAGGGATATCCTCAACATCCTTTCAGATTTAATAAATGAAGGGCTCAAAGTATACATGGATGATTTCACACCATACACAGATGTTTTCGACCCAACACTAGACACATTGGAAAAGGTGCTCCAACGATGTATCACTACCAAGCTCTGCTTGAGCCATGAAAAATGTTATATGATGATGACTAAAGGACTCATCCTAGGTCATTATACCTTAGCAGCTAGAATACAGGTAGATCCGACCAAAATTCAAATAATTTTGTTAATACCTACTCCTACCACATAGATGAAGGTACACAGTTTTCTTGGATTTTCTGGTTCTTATAGGAGATTTATAGAACATTTTTCTCAAATAGCTATGCCTCTATACGCAGTAACAAGGAATGTTGATTTTGTTTGGATGGATAAATATGATCGTGGTTTTGAGGATCTGAAAAAGCTTGTGTCAACAGCCCCAGTGCTCAGAGGTCCAAGTTGGGACCTGCCATTTCAAATTTTATCAGATGCTTCAGACACAACTATTGGAGCAATCCTTCGGTAAGAAGAAGAAAAAAAACCATATGCAATCTATTATATTAGCAAGAATTTCTCTCATGCTAAGTTAAACTATACTATTACTGATTTTTTTTTTTAGTTGTAATACATGTTGTGAATAAATTTGGGCATTATATAACTCAATATCTTGTTTTTTCATATATAGATAACTCTGCCATAAAATATTTAGCAAATAAACCAATTACAAATGGTAGAGTAACAAGATGGTTGATTTTATTACATGAATTCGACATCACAATAAAAGATCGACCTGGGAAAGAAAAACCTATAGCTTACTTTCTCTCACAAATGACAAAGCCAGTGGATGCAGCAACAGTTGAAGATCAATTTCCAAATGAAAATTTATTTTCCATTACCATCAAAACACCTTGGTATGCTAATGTTGCGAATTATTTAGCAGTAGGTAAATTACAAAAACATCTGACCCCCAATGAATGAAAACATATTGTATAGTGTAGTACATGATTTTATTGCATTGGGGGCTACCTATTTCATATAGGGGAAAATATTCACATTAGAAGATGCATCCGTGAAGATGAAATATGGATATTGTGAAAGCCTGTCATGACGAACCATGTGGCGAACATTTCCCAGATTGAAGAATTGGTCACAAAGTTCTGTAAATAGGGTATTACTAGCCCAATATCTTCAAATATGCAAAGAAATTTGTCTAAGCTTGTGACAGTTGCCAAAGAGCAGGACGCCCTGGACAGTTCGACGAAATGCCTTTGAACCAAAAGCTAGTCATTAAACTATTTAAGCATTGGGCACTCGATTTTGTTGGTTCGATCAACCCATGATCAAACCAGAAAGCATATATTTTGGTAGCAATGGAATATGTGACCAAATGGGTTAAAGCAGAGGAACTTCCAAGAGCTATAGATGATTCCATCATTCATTTCCTGGTCCAAATATTTGTGCAATATTTCCTCCCAAGAGACATAATCATGGATGGCAGATCACAGTTTACTGGTAATAAAATTTCTACAACATTAAAAAACAATCATATTCAGTATAAAATTACCACTCCATACCACCCATAGGGAAATGGCCAAGTAGAGAGCATGAATAAAGTAATAGAAGCAATACTAACAAAAACCATTGCATCACACAGATGCGATTGGGCTACAAGATTGTCGGAAGCCTTGTGGACATACAGAACAACATGGAGTAACACTATTTTTTATTCACCATATCAGCTAATATTTGGTAAGGAACCCATCTTTCCAATATAACTCAATATGCAAACCTTGAGAACAGCACAAGAAGTCGGCCTAGATTTAAATGAGGCGAAGATTAATAGACTACAACAAATCAACGAGTTAGATGAAATCAGGCTCTCCTCTCTTCAACATACTTCATTAATCCAACAATACAGAGCAAAATGGCACGAAGCCCTCATCAAAAACAAATTCTTGTATGAAGGAGATTGGGCACTCCTATATGATTCCAGGTTTCAGGATTTTCCAGGGAAACTTCAGAGTCACTGGCTGGGACCATATGAAATCCAAAAGGTGCATGATAATGGCACCATTACTTTAACTACCATTGAAGGATTTGGACATACCTTTAAAGAAAATGGCCACCAAGTTCGACTATACCACAAACCACTAACTCTAGAGTCCTTCTACTAGCAACTCCGGGAAGACTCCGACATGTAGATTTTGGCTGAGGAAGAGAACTCTTCCTCACCTTTGGTTCACTAAGTGATTTGATTGCTTTTAAATTTTATATATAATTAATTTTGTTTTGTTTGTGTAAATTACTTTCTTTACAGATTTCTGCATTTCTGCAATTTTTGCATTCTACTATTCCTTTTCGAAGGAACAAAATTTCATTTCTTTGCTATTACTTTTTGGAGGAACATCACAGTTTCATTTTGCTATTCCTTTCGGAAGGAACAACATTTTCATCGATTTTCTGTTCCTTTTCGAAGGAAAAATGCTTGTTGTTCATTTCCGAAAGAACAACATTTCTGCCATTTTGTTGCTCCTTTTTGAAGGAACATCACTTTTTCATTTTTTCTGTTCCTTTCCAAAGGAACAACATTTTCACCCTTTGTTGTTCCTTTATGAAGGAACAACAATTTTTCATTTTTTTGTTCCTTTATGAAGGAACAACATTTTTTCCATTTGCTATTCCTTTCCTAAGGAAAAACACTTTTGCATTCTGTTGTTCCTTTCCAAAGGAACAACATTTCCACCTTTTTTCTATTCCTTTTTGAAGGAACAACACTTTCACATTTTGATGTTCTTTTCTGAAGGAATAGCACTTCTGCATTTTTGTTGTTCCTTTCTGAAGGAATAGCATATCTACATTCTTGTTGTTCCTTTTTGAAGTAACAACACTTTCATTTTTTTGTTGTTCCTTTCTGAAGGAATGACACTTTAATTTTTATGTTATTCCTTTTAGAAGGAACAACACTTTCGCTCTTTGTTTTTCCTTTCCGAAGGGGCAGCACTTCCATTTTCTACTGTTCCTTTCTGAAAGAACAACACTTTCATTTTTTCACTATTCCTTTTCGAAGGAACAACACTTTCGTTTTTGTTGTTCCTTTTTGAAGAAATCACATTTTTACATTTTTTGTTTTCGCTTGCTTTATTTGCTGTTTCGACTAAGGAACAACCATTGTTCCTCTCAAGGAACAATAGTCTTGAGC
>Ga0181464_1001020_pt1 | contig 13562 bp, 6 predicted proteins | sample InSIn2gowninarea_FD_119074 | JGI IMG/M metagenome (GOLD analysis project Ga0181464, IMG submission 119074) | Clean room microbial communities from NASA Spacecraft Assembly Facility at Jet Propulsion Laboratory, Pasadena, California, USA -... ...
AAGTCAAAAAATGGTCGAGCACCTCTTGGGTTTACTTATTGGGTGGGGGGGCTTTTGGTCGAGCCCCCTAAAGGGTCCTTACTAGTCGAGCGTGCTTACGCATCCTAAAGGTCCTTATCAGTCGAGCCTGCTTACGCATCCTTATCAGTCGAGCCCCCTAAAGGGTCCTTAACAGTCGAGCCCCTGCCGGTCCTTATGATGATCGTGAGTCAGATGAAGAAGTTCGTGATCGTGATTCTGATCCTGATTCATTTTTCGGGGTGAAGAATTTGATCCTGTAGATCCAGTTGAAGCACCAAATTCTGATCTTCTACAGCGAACTGAAGAACCGCTCGTGTTCGTGATTTATAGGCGGGTTACCTTGACCCGGAATCATTTCTTATTTCTCTATCTTATCTATCCAGTCCAGTCGAAGGACTACTAGTATCAGTCGTAGCTTCAGCAGTCAATGATGCAGTTGTTTATGATTCTGTTGATCCAGAAGATTAAGCTGTTTATTATGCTTAAGCAGTTGCAATTATTCTATTAAGTGCTTGTAGATTATGCTGTTCGAGCATATCCAGCAGCAGCTTCCCTTTGCCCAGTTCCATACCCATAACCATAAGCAGTCGGTTAAGCAGTTATATACCCAAGAGCAGCAGGTACAGTTTCCTCATTAACCCTATCTAATAGATGCGCAGATCGATACCCAGATCCAGATACTCCACCAGCATCAGTAGCGTAAAGAGCAAAGGAAGGAGTATCAATAGGAACATATCCATAAGATCCGGACTTATCGCAGCAGAACTACTAGTAGTAGACTCAGTAGCTTACCTTGATCTTGGCCCAGCAGTTGCTTAGCTTGACGACTATGTTGAGTTAATAGATCCAGTGACGGATCCATATCCATGCCGAGATGGAGGCCTAGTAGCCGCCTGGGTTGATTCATACCTTGTTTCAGAAGCACCACCAATTTGAAGATCCCACAGAGGCAGATTTTTCTGTAGATGAAGCATTTGATCCTGTCGATTAGGTTAACCGACCACCTACCCCTCCGACTTTTGGTACATCTGTAGACGACTCTGTTGATCCGGTTGAAGCACCAGAAGGAAGGGCATATACATTTCGTGATCGTGCATCGAGCCGAAGATTCATAGTTTAGAGATCGAGGTAAAGAGCCTGAACGTGAGCGAGACCCAGATTCGGTCCAGATTATTACCTTCGGGATCAAGACCCATAAGCATCAATAGCAAAGGCTAGATAGGCATATATATAAGACCCGGTGCCAGTAATAGTAATAGAGCCATAAGCAGAGCAAGCAGCAAAGCCTGTTGTTTACCTCATTGAACCAGTCGATGAAGCAGTTGGAGATCCATAAGTGGTAGGTGCCTCATAAGTAAGGGCGGATCCATCATAGCCAGTTAGAGAGCCAGTTGAACCCGCGTAAAGTAAGTGGGGATAAGATTTCGGGGGTATTTCCATCCCCTCTACTATATGAAATGAAGGGTCGAGTGAAACCTGCGTAGTTTCCGCTGGCTGTCTGGTCCTTATTTCTACCCATGCTTAGGTTCCCGCGTAATAAAGGTTCCTTCTTATTTCACGCTGGTGTGTCAAGCTGGTGAAAGCTGGTGTTTGGCCGAAGGGGATTGGCACAGACATTGGTAGATATATTGATATTATTTGGTTCGGAGTTGCACTCTTATAGCCCTAATAACAGGGTTTCAAAAATGTATGCTTTTTTGAAAAGGTACGTTAAGTGACTCGACTAAAAGGAGAGGAACGTAGTCGCTACAGTACATGAAGCCCTTACCCTTTGCTGAGAATTCCCTACATAGATAACTCTCACTAGAGCGAGCAGCACTCCTAGGTTACCAGTATGCTTTGTTATTAGCTTAGATAGATTTTCACTTATCTTACCCTCTTTCTTACTTTATCCTAGGAGCATGGAGGGAATGTTTACCACCTAGAAGCCAGGAATACTCAAGTTCGTAGCCAGGAGCACATGTTTACACTCCCTTGCCGCCTTTCTTTCACTTGCCAGAAATACACCTGGAGCCCTCTCTTTTTAGTCGAGAGTTCGGCAAGCTCACCCTAGACCATGCATGCTTACCAGGGACTGCTATAACACCTTTGACTTTGATACCTTAAACCTGTATAACACCTTTGACTTTGATACCTTAAACCTGCCAGAATATATACCTTTCTTTACCGGCCCTAGAACATTAGGTCTTTGAAGGGAATGCTAGAAGAACAGTTGAAGTTCCGGATCGGATCGGATTGGATGGGGAATGGGAATTGGGATGATGGGAATTGGGATTGGGATGGCTTTTCATTAGCCCTTAGAGAACTAGAATCGTCATTCACTGCCTGCCATAAAAATGAAAGTAGGGGCACCTTACCCTCTCAATAACGTCACCCTAAGACAAGTAACCACTATAGAAGCCAGGAAGACCCAACGTAGGCAGGGGCATCTCTCACATACTACTCTTTCTCTTTTACCTGCACCAACTTGTAGACCTGGAGCTAGCTACCTGGAATGCACGTAGTCAGTTTCAGTTAGTCGATCTTCATTATACCCCTTTGCAAAGCCCCCGGAGGATGCCATGGATGCTGAAGACCCTTACCCTTAGAGTTAGACTGCCGAGCAGCTAGGCTAGCACGATGGAGCAACTTACCCAGGAATTAGACCAGGAATATATGTTGGAGAGGGACAGTATCTGAAGGAAGACCCTTGTTCAGAATACGACAATCCACCCGCCGGAAAGACTTTCTCTGGACAGCCCCCTAGCAACAACATGCTTACAAGGGAAACATGCTAACAAGGGAATGCTTGAAGACCTTATAAGCCCCCGGAGGATGGCATGGATGGATGGATCAGACCCTTACCCTTCTTTCTATTATTTCTATTACTGCTGGAATCCTAGGCTAGGACGATGGGATGGAGTAGTCACCTTGAAACCAGTAAGGCCATATAAGTACCAGTATAAGAATAGCCTTACCTTCTTCAGACAAGAAACCTGCCAGAAAGTAGTCTCTGTACAGCCCTATACCATTAGGTCTTTGGAGGGACTGTAGAATACCTTAGAAGCAGCTACGGATGGGATGGGATCTTGGATCGTTGGATGGGAATTTGAATGGAAATGGGAATTGGTTTCTTAGCCCCTTATAAGCCCCAGGGACATGGGATGGTATGGAACAGGCTTCAGACTAGAGAATCTTTCTCCCAGAACCCTGCCAGGAATACCCCAGTTGCCAGGAACATTTGCTATTCAACACTTGCTTTACCCACTCTCTTTACTTGCACAAACTAGTAGTACAGCCAGCAGAGACCAGGAATCACCTTGTCAGTGTCAGTGAGTCAATCATCATGATACCGGGCCCGCCGTGTTTCATGTTATCTCGGTGGACAGTATTTGATTAGGAGGGGCTAGGCTAGTTACCCTTACAAATTACCCAATGCATGATCAATCACCAGGATGAGGATGATTCATCAGACCCTGTCTATGCATCATCAGGATTCATATGTTACTACTTATACTATGCCATCATCTATCATGTATTTACCACTTAGACCCATCATCCATGTATTACACTCACTTCTCCTGTAGGGGAGGGAGGATATACTTGGATTCTTATGGGGTCGGGCCTGCATGCATCATGTTTAGGTCCTCTGGTGGTGAATCATGTTGAGATACTTTATGGTGTCTACAGCGGGGTTTTTTAGTATGAGTTACGGGTAGGATTTGTTACTATTAGTTTCTTGTTTGGCCAATATTAGTTTAGTTAGTAGCTACGGGTAGGATTGGTATGAGCAGCTACGGGGAGGATTAGATTTATGCTTTGCCAAAGGAGGCTTAGTCCATCAATAAAGGTGGTGTTGTATCAGATCAGGAATAGGAACAAAGGTGTATCAAAAGGAAGGACCCTCAGGAAGGAAGACATCAGACCCTAAGCCCAAAGACATGAAAAACACCCTAAGCCCTTCATTTTCACTCTGAAAAGAGAATCTTTATCAGAGAGAGCATCCGTATCTATTCTCCTCTATCGCCTCTAGTGTCCACCTCTGTCGTGTGTCCAGGCCTCCTCGTGCTATGTGAATCGGGATCAACTAGGGTGGGTATGAATCGTACTAAGTGAATGAATCGTACTAAGTGAATTGGGCTCTACTATGAATCGTGCTATGTGAATGGATTGAAGACGACTGCTATCGGCATTGATGTCGAACCTCATCAGTGAATCGGGCGAACTTATCATCAGAGCAATTTTCCAACCCAACCCCGGTATCACTAGTCCTCCGGTATGCAAGTATATAAAGCAACCAACCGTGAAGATAGAGCAGCAGGTGAGCATGAAGAGAAAGTTGCTCTGTATGACTACTCTTTAGCTCAGACCGGATACAGGTAGGACCTCATGTATCGGTAAGCTGCCATTGTGTAGAGGTTCCTTCTCTCTTGTCTGTTGGTAACGTGGGGTGACTCTCTGACCTCTCTCGTAAACATGTACTGGGTGAATCATAATTGAATTGGTGCACCTAACCCACCAGTTGAATTGTAAAGAAACAAGCTGTAACCTCGCTCTTATTTGAGGTATAGCTCCTGCCCCATGTATTATTCCCCCTCGATTATTCCCCATTGATGCCCATTGATGATTGCCCTCGCTGTGGATTATTCCCTTCCCTTCGATGATTCCCCTTCGATTAGGTCCCTCACTGTGGCAACCGCCTGGTACTGACCAGTGGGTAATGAGGTTCTCCCGGGTATTGTCAACGGGGGTTATCATCTATTGCTAGCGTGACTCATAACTGACTGGGTATCTCCGATTGGCTGACTGGCACTGAGCTTGTAGCACGGAGTATAGTTTTTTCGATGAGTAGAGCTTCCACCATGTGACTATAGGTTCATGCCTAGCAACCTATCTACCTGGATCGACTATTGGCAAAGAGTCCTGGCATCGACAGCATCAACTAGTGGCTATCGGCGCTGACCTGAAGGCTTCATGCGGGCTTTGTCCGTCCGTGGGAACGCCTTTATCGGAAGCTGCAATCAAGTGAATCAAGTCCAATCAATAAATCACTGCCTCTCCCGCGGAAGATGGGGCAGTTTATCAGGTTGCATTATAGAGGTTATTATACAACACAATAGGCTTAGCGACTTTTCAAAACAGGTGCATCGTGTGATTAAGATCGTGCATCGTTTCCGAAAAATCCAAGAAGAAATCTTTCAAAACAACTATGTCAAATGTTATGTCCAATGTATCCCATCTATAGGTTATGTCAAAAAGAGACAAAGCTTAGTCCACTAAGTTCATGTAGGCCCTGCTAACTAAGGCTAAGGGGTCTGTCTTCCCCATACCCTACCTACCGTTCCGTTTATTTGAGAAACTAATGTCAGTTCTGTTGGTTATGAACATCAAGAAACCCCCTATCTATGATACGCGCATCCAGACGTCCTTGCTATTTTATCATAGGTGAGAGATCCGAAGCACCTACCACAACATAAGAGACAACTCGTTGAATCCATGTTAGTTGGTTGTTGGGACAATATTGACAAAAACCTTATCACATTCTAGGGTTAGAGTGAATGAAAGCCTTAAGCAGTGACGACTAGTATTTTGATAGCAGCAGCTCTAGTCTTAGCTGCTTTAGTTCCCTTAGCTTTCGTTCTACACTTGCACTACTAGAGTTCAAGCCTTAGTCTTATGAAACTTACCCTACTATGGACGGTATGGTTGTTACGGTACGGTTTGAAGTCTGTCTCCATTCAAATCAAAATAGATAGTTCAAAGCATAGTTCCTACAAGCTATACTACAACAAGCCTTAGAGACTGCCTTAATTGACACGGTATATGGAGCCTCTGAAAGCTCCCCCTATGGGGGGGAAACTTGCCTGAGTCTAAGGTCCATGGCCTATTACCTTAATAGGACTTATTATTCGTTTTCATTGCCTTAGTTCTAGCCTCTAGAGATAGAGACGAGCTTTAGTCTTTGCATTCATTTGAAATCCATATATTTCGCATCTATGCGTTTACCCTTTCCATGGCAAGTACAGTTGTGAGACGTTACCCTTGTCAATTGTAGCAAGAAATCAATATATGTTTATGCATATCCGATGGCTTCTAGTGTCAGCCGGAAGGGGGTAAATAAGAAAAACATCTATTCTCATTAGTTTTCTTAGTTTTAGTGCACGTGAGCTACAGCTACTACTCTAATACTACGCGCAATAGTCTACCTATCAAGAATATACAATATTGCATTGATACGCCCAAAAAGAAATAATAAGAAAGAGTCCCCAACCTACTAGACCTACTATGATAAGAAATATCTATAATAAATAGCCGTAGATAAAGTATAGCCATAACGAACACAACAAGAGACTATGAACTAGTACGTGAAAGCCTGCATGTAGCCCATAAAGTAAGTTCCGTGGCCTCAGGTTATTCAGTCAGGGGGCACTATGTTTGTTGGTTGGATCAGATGACAATTTCGTATCATTTGAGGTTGTTTAGCAATGAAACCACCTATTGTTACGGGGGATTGGATAATGGAAACATAAGAATATTCTCCATCGAGGAACCATCAATGGATGCTGCTAGATCCTTTGGCGATAGAGGAAAGAGGATCGAGGATATTCCCTCAGTCAGTCTCAGTCAGTAAAGGTAATAATCCAATGGGGAAGAATCAAGGGGAAAATCCCACGATGATGATATTGCATACAGCTTTATTCCCTTTATCCCTGAGCTCTAGCGAAGAAGCTTCTTGTGGTTTCCTTTGCAAAGAATAAGTGTCCATATGACAACAAATAAAGAAATCACATTGATAATATACGAGATTACATCTCTACGACCCGGAGGGCCTTTTCTGAGGTACGAGGGAATGGTTTCACTTTTTCTTGTCATTAGTGGTAAGCTTTAGGTCCCATGGACACCCCCACTATTTACTATTAGCCGTCGGGAGTAAGTTCAATGGAAAACTTAGTCTTTATTATCTTATACAATGGCTCTATTCCCGGCTACTTCCGCTAATACAATGGGAGAGGTATAAAAATAGAGAAAAATATCATTTCTATAAGTACTACTGCTTATCAAATATTATACAATGGGGAAGAGATAGAGTATAGATGTAAGTATTCTCCATATTTACACACCAGTCACCCAAGTCAAATTGTTGTCCATAGGTCCTTGCCATACAGCAGCAGCCGATACTCACATATCTACATTTCACTTTAGGCGGTGTGATCCCCTTCCTTAGACCTACCCTCTCAAGAGGTTCCGCTGTGGCCGAGGTGGGACCAGACAGATTTGGCCCAGGCATCATAGTTTGTTAGCCTTCCAATAGTGAAATATCTCAGGTGGGGTTTCTATGCACTCAATTCCATCCGAAAAAGAATAGAATAAGAAAATTAAGTCAATCTCCATTCTAAATTCTAATCACAAAAGAGTTCAAGCCTTAAGAGGTCTGAGCAAATAGTTTTCCTACAAGCTCTACTACCACCAGCCTTATGTATACTCCTTAAATTGACACGGTATGATAAAAAAGAGCATAGTTCAAGTATGATCTCGCATATCTACGATCCACGGAATATCGACCACGTCTTCATGTTCACATATATAAGGCCTATTTCAACCAGGCCTCTACTACATGTGTGTGTGGTCAAGAGACCTATTCAATTGTCCAGACCTTTCCACTCATTGAATACTTGATATCGCCATCGAGACGTTGAACTTGGTGGAGGATACCATCTCTGTCTAGCTCTGTAGGTCTAGCTCTGTCTCTTGTAAGGCGGCTCTCAAGCTATTCCGGTCTCTAAACCGGTCTATAGAAGCTAAACCGATCTATAGAAGCTATTCTGGAAACCGTTCATCACGTTATAGAAGTTGGGTAGCTATAGAAGCTATTCTCTCTATACAGCTAAAGCTATAGACGTTATCAGTAATAGTGGTTGGTTGGCGTAATTACGTATATAACGAATGAATGCATCGATATGTGTCATACCAGATTCGATGTGAGATATTGAATGACGCTTTCTCATATACGTCATTCCTGATAGATTGAATGACGATTTCGGGCCTTAGTGACTTATTTGAGAGGGGGGCGAGCCGATGGCGGCCTTTTAGTCGAGAGTTCGACAGGCTCACCCTGCCGGTGATGGCGGCCTTATCAGTCGAGCAACTGAAGGCAGGGATCAGATCGAAGCATAGGAACTTGAGTGGGCAATTGACTAAAGATAGGTCAGCTTACTGTGGGAAGATGTTCATCGGTTAGATAAGAGCTAGGATGCTCCCTTCTCTACTGCTACCTTAGTGAACCAAGAGGAGCACCGACCATATACTTCTTCTTTATAGAGATCTCGAACTGCGGCTATAGAGACTAATGACCCTGCTCTTGGAACTTGGTAACCTGCTTTTAGCTATCAATCTGTAACCCCCTCTCTATCTTTCTCTGCGACCCGGATACGCTGCTTCTTCAACGAGTTGGCTATCAGTGGAACCATATATCCATATATAATATACCCATATATCAAGCTAGTTGGTCCCTATCGCTTCATCATCCTCCTATTGCAAATGGTGGAACAGCAAGATCTCGATCTCGAACTGGAAGGTACGCGTAGCAAGGTGACTATGAATCTGGTTCCTCGACCGGTGCCTCCGTCATTGCCCACGCCTTTGCTCATCATGTTGGTGTTTAGAGGTCAGGTTACGGGTCAACTCCAACTCCTGCCGTATTCCCCATCGCTGGTTACTACTCGGATGCTTACTTTGGTACTGGTGCATCTGAATCTCGATATGGATCTGCTACTACTTGTTCAAGAGATGCTGATAGCTATGTGGCTCTCAAACCACCGAATACAGGGGTGCCTTTGCCGCTGCTTATACTACAGACTTAGCCTTTCCCGTCTCTGCTGCGAGATCTACTATAGGTTCAGGATCTGTCTTTTCTTATGGTACCGGATCTAGGTCAACTGAGTCAAGGTCATCAACAACCAGATCTCGATATCGATCTAGAATAGGAAGGGACATGCTAGAGGTAGCCTTGACACTTGATATTGACTTATGAATCAACAAGTGCTGGCTTTGGATCGAAATATGGATATGACACTCTAAGAAATGGGTCTGGTTCGGATGCTGTAACTATAAACTGGCAAACAAGCTAGCTCCTCAGCTGGGACTGGTTCAATGCCTATCCCTCAACTATGACAAAGCCGGGTTGTTGTGGTTCAGGTACCATATCCCTATCTCCAGTAGGAACTCAAGGTTGTATTAGCACAAGATGCCCTATTTTCCGGGTTCAACAAAGAAGGGGTGAGATGCTGTGGTTTCAGCTGTTTATCCGCTTGACGCAGTTGCTTGCCTTTACCCAGTCTGATCAGTTTCATACTAGTAAGCAAAGGCAGGAATCCAACCTATAGATGAAGAGCCTGTTCTCGGTATTAAGATTATGACGCCAGGTAAAGGAATGACTAACTAGTAGTTGATCCAGTACTAGGAGCTTATCTAGCATAGTCAATATTGGATATAACATAATAGTAAATAGCATAGATATAAAGAGATACATAAACAAACATCAAGGGAAAGAACAAGATATAACCAAGGTTTTAGAGCCAGCTAAGATAGCCATACATAGAGTGAGTGTGGTGGGGTTTTTAGTTTCTCCCTCAGCTTAGGTTATGGGGTTGAGTCAAGCTAGGTGTTGAGGAGCAAGCAATAGAGATAAAGGGAAGAGACAGAGATACAAAGTATTAGTTTTCATTCCTCTCCCCTGGGCGCTCCTTCCGGCCAGCAGCCATCAGCCGGATCTAGCATCAGGTCTAGCCATTGTCTCGGCACACGTTCTCTTATCGCCTAACTGTTTCTGCCAGCCCTCGTGCCAAGCTTCTTTCTTTCTTCGTCGGGCGGGTTCCTTCTTTCATCAAGCCCACCTAGCCAGCAAGCAATAGAAGCTAACCAACCAGCAAGCTAACCAGCTCCTAAGCTCCCCAGCTCCCCATCCAGCTCCCCATCCAGCCCGCTCACAAGCCGGCTCCTAAGCTCCCCAGTCAGCCAGGGTCCTTCCAATCAATCCAATCAATGCCAATCGTGGCTCTTGTCGATATCAGCGTCCACGGTCTAAGTGGTTCGATCGGTGGTTCGGTTGGCTCTGAATCCTAATCCTCCAGCTCCTCCTTTCTTTATTCCCTTCCCGGTCAAGTATAAAGCAAGCAAGAAATCTTTCGCCCTTTCTTTATTCTTTAAGCGAGCAAGCATTGCGTACTGGGCGGGTACCTACCTATCTACCTACCTTACGCGTACTGGGACTGTCCAGTTAGCTCTAGGCTTGCTTAAGCAGGCGGCAATAGAGAGGGCAGGTAGGTGAGACTGTGTTCTTCCTATTGGTTTTCACATCCCTCACCATATGAATAGTGAGTGACCCCTAAATAATATAGGGCCCTAGGTTTTGTTTTATATCGTAAGTAAGCAAGAGACCTACCTTTTTGGCAAGCAGCAGGTTGGATCAGCAGGCTTAGTGGTGTGATTCAAAGTGTTATCGATCATAGTGCTGTACCTGTCATGCCCATCACCTTTAGAGAGATCTCTTTTGACTAGATTGGCTTCAACCTTGCTTGTTGATTCATCCTAGGGAATCTTCATTGGCTTAGTCCCACTCATACCTTGGAGGTTGAAACCCTACAAACTATAGGCAGGTTCCATAATATCTAGGGAAAGGTAGTTCTAATCACCCGTGAGATAACTAGGGTCTCTCTACTCTACATTCTCATTTATGTATCTTTACAGTAGTAGATCTACTGTTGATTGATTATATATAGTAGATCTATTTTAGATTGTAGGATCGGGTGAAGCCTTGTCTTGCAGGAAATTGGAACTGGTGTAGGATCCTCTCGGACATGGATCACTCTTGGAAGGCCAGTCTCTGTATAACCAGGAAGGCAGTCAGACGCAGGCAAGCAAGCAAGCAAGAGAGGACCCCGCTTTCAAGTGCCAGTGCCTAACCCCTCCCCTTGGGGAGTGTGAGAGGGGGGGGCGAGGGGGGACCCCCGAACAGTGTTGTCTTTGGCGTAACCAGAAGCGAGACTGCGGACGGAATGCAGGGGCGTATCATCCATCAAGCGATAGCGATCCAACCAACCTCATGGGGAGATGCTTCTATCCAGTTCAAAGAGGGGTAATCGCAAGGGGAACGATTAAGTAGCGATAACAATCAAGCAAGCAGTATGATAAAACCACAAGCTCAAGGGGTCCAGCGGTTAGTTCGCTCGCTCTAATGACCCAACCAGAAGCGGTCTTTCTTTCACTGGCTCTCATTCATTCCCAACCAAGTCTTAGCGGTGGTTCTTTCTTGCTGTTAGACCTATATGAAGTGGGCATCGCTGTGCCCCGATCCAGCCAAGAGCCCATATAAATTGTAAAGAGAAAGAGGAACTTAGCTGAGCGAAAGTGAAGAACTAATTCTAGCTAGAAGTTCTCTTTTTTCTAACTGATATTTCATCTTTGGATAGACATTCTCCCTCCCGTAGTACTTGTTGATTGGACTAGGACTCAGGGCATGACTACAGTGGAACTGATAACGAATTTGATTGAGGATCACTTTCTGAGAGAAAGCGCTATCTCTATCAAAATTGATTATACCTAACCTCGAATCTCACGGCATGTATGTACCACCACGAATGAAGGACGCTAAAGCACCAGTTTTCCATATAGAGCAGTTCCCGAATCACCCAGTTCTAGACTGCCCGAAGTTACTGCTTTATTAACAACTGCCCATGGGTCTCTATTCTACCCGTTCGAATCACAACTGGTTCATTCTGATGCTGCTTTTCGCCTTACGTGCAGCGTTCAATCTACAGTTTTCATCACACCCAGTTCTTACCAATAGCACTCAGTTCTCGAATCACCTAGTTACCAAATAATAGATGTTCTGACCACGCTATTCAACCAGTTACCAAATAATAGATGTTACCTACTGCTCAAGGGGCTCTATTAGTCCTGGTATCTCCCGTGTCTAATCATCATCGAGATCATTGTATCGAAACCACATTTGTGTAACCAAGCTCATTCAACAGTGCTTTTCTTTCTCCTCCGGTCGCTTTTATATCTATGCGGGCTTTCCCGGTGCGGTCGTTATTATTTCCGGGTGGATGTGGCGTGTTGAGGGCAAGGGGAGAAGCATCTGTCCAGTTGAAGCGGGGTAATTGCCAGGGTAAATTGTCTGTAGCGGGGAAACAGGGGGAAAGCTGTTGTAGCTATCCAAGCGAGCTAATGGGGCAAGCTCGATCCTTCCTTCCAACCAAGCTAAAGGTTCGAAGCATCTGTCCTGATAATACGGGGCTAAGGCATTTAGAGCTTCCCGGGCAGTATCAAAAGAAAGGGGAAGGTTCGAAGTGTCTGTCCTGTTAACGCGGGTTGAAGTGTTAGAACCTCAAGGGTCAAGGTTCGAAGTGCATGTCCTGATTAAGTGGTTTCATTGTTAGAGCTATCCAGGGCCTGTTCCAAATAAAGGGGGAAGTATCTGGCTCTGTCTCTGGCGTTGAACACCATGGCCACTGCCCTTTCCAAGGCCAATCACCACCACCAGAACCACTACCAGCACCAGCACCACCTCCACCATTGCTCATTCCCCAACATGGAGGCAAGCGATAGCGATCAGCGCTCTCAAATATATGGCAAGCGATAGCGATAAGGGGGCTATTCTTCTGTAACCAGGGCTCTTTCAACCAGGGTGAGGGTGAGCCAGCCGAACTCTCGACCACTATTGACCCACCCACCCCAATCCCCGGGGCCCGGTAGGCCCGGTAGGGGCTCACTATTCATATGGTGAGGGTGAGCCTGCCGAACTCTCGACTAAAGGCCGCCATCGACGTGTGAGGATAGGACCCGGTAGGACCCGGTAGGGGGCTCGACTAAAAGGCCGCCATCGGGCTCGACCAAAAGGAGAGGAGTGTTAACGCTAACCATTCATATGGTTAGGCCCGGTAGGGACGGAGTCACTCACTATTCATATGGTGAGGGTGCGTTAGCACACTCGACTGTCAAGGCCCGATTTGGAAGCTCACCTCCCCAAAGAGGTGAGGGACTCGACTAAAGGCCCGGTAGGGTGAGGGTGAGGGACGAACTCTCGACTAAAAGGCCGCCATCGACGTGCGAGGAAGGAGCAACTCTCTTTTGGGGCCCCTCACCAAATAAGCACCCCCTGCCCCAAAAGAGAGGACCGACAGGGTGCGTAGCACGCTCGACTAATAAGGCCGCCATCGGCTCGACTGATAAGGACCCTTTAGGGGGCTCGACTGATAAGGACCCTTTAGGGGGCTCGACCATAAGGACCTTTAGGTGCTCGACTGTTAAGGACCTTTAGGTGCTCGACCATAAGGGCCGCCATCAGAGGATGCGTTAGCATGCTCGACTGTTAAGGCCGCCATCACCTTTAGGTGCTCGACTGATAAGGACCTTTAGGTGCTCGACCATAAGGACCTTTAGGTGCTCGACTGATAAGGACCTTTAGGTGCTCGACCATAAGGGACGGAGTCACTCACTATTCATATGGTGAGGGATTTCTCGCTCGACTGTTAAGGCCGCCATCGCCGCCATCAGAGGAT
>Ga0181464_1000882_pt1 | contig 13552 bp, 15 predicted proteins | sample InSIn2gowninarea_FD_119074 | JGI IMG/M metagenome (GOLD analysis project Ga0181464, IMG submission 119074) | Clean room microbial communities from NASA Spacecraft Assembly Facility at Jet Propulsion Laboratory, Pasadena, California, USA -... ...
GCCACCCCCTTCACCACTACCTCCACCCCCCCCACTACACCACCGCCACCGCCACCCCCTCCAGTTCTGCCACCTGCTGTGCCACCAGCCCTTAGTGTCAATCAGAGTGCGAGGCAACCCCACCCTGCCTGGAATAAGGCTGTGATGAACTTTGATGCCAATTTGGAGGACATCTACAAGCTGTTAAGGGAGGTTTATAGGTGCATTGCACATGCCAATAACCTCCTTTTAAGTAGTGATGCCGTCCAGCATGATTGAGAGATGGTAGCACAATGGGTTTTGTACCCTAAGTCTCAGTCAGCTACCATCTATCTGGAGATCTGGTATGAGTGGTATGAGCTGAACAACAACCGGGTGTGGTGGGCCACTTTGCAGGCTCATGAGCAGTGTGCCTGTAATAGAACACTTAGGAAGCTACTCCATGACTGCATACAAACGCAGCAAGAGGCCTTCCATGCCCATGGATGGCCTATAAAGCAGGAAAATAGTTTCTCGGGGGTGAATCAAAATGCTGGTCCACGTATCTACAGTCATGAGGCCGGTATTGTGGCGGAAGTCAACCATCCAGCCTTCCTCCCTTACATCATGAGGGTGCCCCAACTCAACCACTGCGTCATGCGGCAAGGTTACTTGACGCCAGCGACAATCACAGGGGCAACACAAGGTGTAATCATCGCCACCAACCTTGTGCACACCTACCATAAGCTCTCCTGGCAGGCGGGACACACAGGGCCGATCAATAGGCTTAATGCAGCAGCAGCTGCTGTTGGTCCGAATCTTCCCTCTGCAATGCTCTGTGATCCGGCAAAGCTATAAGCTCTGTCGCTCTCCAAGCACATCCGTGCAGGTCCAAGGTCAAATGATTTGGGCATTTGTATTGCAGAACTCAGATATCTTGTCGCAGTGGTGATGTACAGTGGGTAGTGATGTGCAATGATAGTAGAGGTGTTGGTAGTAGTTGTGGAGGCGGAGGAGGTGGGGGGCTGGTAGGTGATGCACAGTAGATGGTGACGCACTGTGGTGATGCATGCGTTCTTGGGGAGTTTTTGAAATGTCTTCAGGTATGTAACCTTTGGTCTTGGGACAGCAGGCTTGGCAAACTGATTTAGGACTGGTGATTGGTTAAAGAGGTGGAAGTGCGCAGGTACTGCACACTGCTGCAGGGATGCATGGTTGATGATTTTGTTTGTTTTGTGGTTTTCTTTTTTTGCTTTTGATGGGGTGTTAAATTTGTTAATTTGGTCCGGTGCATCTAATCTATTGTGAGACGGATTGAATATATTGTCAGACTAAACAAGATTTTTTGTTGTGCGAGGTATATTCAAAGTTCATGTTGAGTATCCCGATAGTTTACAATCTTGTATTTGTTGTTTGATCCTTCGAAGTCACTTATTCAAGAGTTGTCATTTGGGAGTATAGAGCTAAATATCAGCATTCATCATGATTGTTATTAACGACCCTCACTTATTATTTTTGTTGTTGAGCTTGAGTCTGTTAGCGAGACATTAGCGAGTCATGAGATTAGTACTTAGACTAGTTATGGAGTCTAGTCGCCCTCATGCAATTTTGATCTGCCATCATGCTCTTTTTTATAATTGATTTCACGGTTTGTATTGGGCAAGTAGTAGTCTAAAATTATTATAGTGCACGACAAGTATATGTTTTCTTTTTCTAGACATTTATTTACATTAAGATATTCAACAAATATCGGCATTGAGTATGGTGACGCACGCGTCACCATACGTCCTCTTGCGGCTCCCAGTTTTATCAAAAACCATAATGTGGTCTTGCTCCTACGCTGGTGTTTGGTATTGTAACACTATTGAATGTTTCTAAGTTACAATATGTATTAACATAGAAGTCTCCCCGCTTAGGGAGTTTGAGGAGATGGCATGCTCCTTGTATGGCTTCTATTCCCAATATGCGTTGAGTTCCTGGCATTTCGCTCACTTTTACCAACTCAACATGCTTCGCAAACTTTCCACCGTGAGTATCAAAATCCTCAATAAGAACAATATCAAACTCAGTTGACTGTGTTGAATTGTTTAGTACTTGGATTGTGAAAACTGCCTTCATGTAGACTGGATTTCTCCAATTCAAGTTTCCGTTCTGCTCACTTGCCAGGACCCAAGCAGTATCTCTTTTAGGTTTGTTTGTTTCCCGCCAGTTTTGTCCGTATGTGTTGCAAATATAATGTTGCATCTTGACGTTATGCTGATGCAAGCTGGGCACAGAAACAATAACTGTTGTAAAAAGAGTAACGTGCCAAAGGTGAAGGGGCAATGTAACAGTATTTTCTAATCGACTTTGGTGTCTAAAGTAGTCCTTAATCGTAATTATAAACAACCCCAAAGATATATTTGTAATCTGTGCAAGATCTTCAACATTCTGGCATGATTTGCTATATTTTTTACCCCATTTCTGGTATTTCAGACAAGGAGGAGTGAATGTGACCCAAATCCTTTCAATTTCTGGTGGCTGTTCATCTAGTGAAAGCTTATCATCATACTCATCGACCGTCCACTCAGCTGACACATTTGATCTTTGACTTTTAAATTCGTGTCGTAAGTCTAGTCGCAGAGCAATAATATTCATGATCCTCATAGCAAATACTTGTCGCTGTTGATAATGACTAATTATCTGCCAAACTATATTTTGCAGGTTTGAGTGTTTTCACCTCGATTTCAGCTGATCTCCATGGCTACTTTCTTCAATCTCAGTTGAATGTTATGGCAAAGCTCCAAACATTTCAATCTGTCGACGAAAGTGTAGTAATGCATGCAGTTTAGGGATGTTGAAGTGAGTCAACTTATGAACTTCAATTCCTTCTTACTGACTGGCATCCATAGCTTGCGTATAGGAGATTCAGCTGCGGTCGTGAATTGACGTGGCGCTGACATAGAGGTGGGGACACGAGGGGAGTGAAGACAATTTTTTGCTCTTGGTGTTTGCGGATTGCCAACAGACGCCTGCATACGCGCGCGGACGCGCGCGTCAATGTTGCTATCGTTGCTGTCATCGGTTTCTGGCATTTCATCTTGACTAGCTGTTGAAACAGGACATCTGCTAACCCCTAATTTGTTCTGTTACATTCTATTCATTTCTTTCTCATGTTTCTATATTAATCCTGTTTTACCATTCGGCTATTATTGGTCCCTGCATTGCTCCACTGTACATCCCTGTCCAATGTTTCCCTGCATGTTCACAGCCGTGTGTAACCTTGGATTTACTTTCCTATTTGAGACTAGTCGCTCGTATGATTGATTACTATTCATCCGTTGTGCAGTCGCAATGACTCCTGTATTAGTTGTCCTTCCGTCTGTTTCTATCTGTTTCTTTATATGTTTATTTCATGTATTTAAACCCGCTTGTTCTCCCTCTTGTAGATAAAGAAATCAAGCAAGTTCCTCCTCTCTTTTGATAGTAGTAACAACCACTTCACTTCACGCACACTTCTGTTGCCTGTTTGTGACTTTATTGTTCAATAGACCTCCTGTTCGCTGCTCTGGCTGCGCCCTCCGCATCCCGTCTCTCGATACACCTCCAATACTATCTTCTTCATCCTCATCTCTGTTATCCTCAACATTGTCGCATGCCGCATCGTGCAAGATTTTGGCAGCCTTCCATCTGATTGCCCGTGTAGCTCTTGCTGCTTTGAAGACGTCCTTCAAAATATGAAATTGCTTTAGATAATGTTCCATCCAATCCATTCAACCCCAATTCCGTACGTTTCATATATCTCCATTTGAGTGTGAATGATACTGTGATACAAGTACAAAATCAATCATAGAGCCCACACATTTGTAGATATTTGAAAACAATAAGACGTTTTCCTACGATTTCGGCATTGGGTGAAAGAGAGTACGGGCTAAAATACTGTGAATGATCTTTGCCATCATTCTATACTCTTTTCCTTACTATTGAATAATTGCTGTGTACTTTTTATTAAAAGGTGTAAACCCTGGATATGATCCTGCTGCAATGAAAGTGTCGTTAAACACATCAATAAACTTATGAGGTTTAAGAAAAGTGTGAAGCTAGACAATGATATACTTAACCGTGCCCAAATGTAGAGTGTGCAAAATGTCCGGTTTGAACAATCTGACAAGGGGGCCTTGGGTACATGCCATAACGTTATTGGCATGGTTTTGAATTAGGATTTCTTCAGTACGTTGGCGTCGGCAATTTTGTGGTGACAATTCTGCTTTTAGATGTTATCAAACGCCTTTACGTATTGATTGTGATTATGTTGGGCAGGTCGTTGACCTTGTAAAGGATAATCGCCGTATGTTTCCACTAGAGCCTTACAGTTGGTGCAGGCATTGCTTTTGAGATTCATTAACTTATTTTTTTCAACAAGGTCACTCATCCACCAACACAGAATAGGGATACATTTGCAGGAATAACCATCAGCGTAATGAAAATTATGTAGGTTTGAGAACTGATGCAGACAGCCATCCTTTGCAAGCATTGAGAACTACGATCATTTGGGTGAATGCAAACATGGACCCAAAGCTGTCAGTAGACCAAGAGCATATTTTAGTGTGTCTTGAAGAAGCTCAGCTGCAAAAATTTGCTTCAAGTTCAACTCCGATGTTGTTGCGCCTTTATTAACCGACGGAATTGGTAATACCCCAAGTAAAACAAACGTATGGCAGCTTGGAGAATTGCGAATCTTGGACGGGATGTTCATGATAGTTATGTATATTGGCCACATTTTGTGATACCCTCTGAAGTTTAACAGGTGAGTTTTGTCTGACGTAACAATAATTGGGATAGCAAACGTATTGTATAGTATCTTTCCCTACATACAGTTTTAAAGTAGATCAATATCATGTGACGCCACACTGCCGGATGATGCGCGCGTCTGTGTACGTCTGCATGCGCCTTACTTACCTCAACTTCCCACCACCAATCTGCAGTATACAGTTCATTGTATATTCGCTGACTGTCTTGGTATTTGCAAGTGACTTGAAACTGCAAATGCGGTGAAAATGCTAGTTGAGCTAGAAGATATTGTATGATGTCTACCAGATTTCGATACCAGAATTCATGTTCAACTTTCTCATGTGGGTCATAGAGAATTGTACTTTGCCAAGTAGAGAGTCTGTCACATACTATCATGTCCTCCATTATTCGTTCAAGTTGCTTACCCGATCGGAAGTCAAAATCACCTACAAAAGGAATATTGTCAATAGCTACAACAGTCAATTGATGCTTGATACAGCATGCAGCTGCATAAACGCTGTCTTAGTCTTTGAATCGTATAAATGATTGAGCTTTAATACGATTGATGAAGTTGTTGCTCGGGCCATCATTTGAACATTTTGGCTTGCATGCTCACCATTCACGCATCCAGCTGTACTGTTCGGCTTGAGCTCCGGTTTCTGAAACGGTGTGATTACTGCCTGACAAATCTTTGAATGACAGATCCAAATTACCAGGCACAGATATCGCTTTTGTGTAATCTTTTGAAGGTTTGGCTTCTTTTCTTTGCAGTTGCCGACTGTTTTTAGCGGATTCAAAATGAATTTTGCGTCCTTTGAAACTAACATTGCGAATCAGTTTGAGATCGCCATGCATTGTGTCAATGTGTTTGTCAAATTTGCACTATCGTGCAAACTTCTTCTTACATACAAAACATGAGAAACACATTGTGATGAATGTAGATGGATTGAGGGTTTTTTGCGAGATATTGTGATGGCTACAGCTTTTGATTGTTCCATGTAGCACGGATTAGCTGAGATTGAAGCATTAGCGCAAAAAGTGACATTTCTTTCAACTTTACTACTCAAGCAGCTGGATCATCCTCTTTGGGAAAGTCCATAGCATTGAGATCAAACACAACCGCTTGAGTACATGGTGGCACCATATTAAAATAAAGAAATATGCTGCAAGCCATAAGCTGTCAAATCATTTGTTGTGTAAAAATTTATACAGACAAAGAAACAAACTTGGCCAAAGCATGTGAGTGTATGGGTAGTGTAAACAAAATGGATTAGATTATCATGATTATGTATATATTGTGGCCTTGACGGCCACTTGTGATCCCCTTTTGCTGAACCAGTCAAACTCAACATCATTCGCCGATATCTATACTATTTGCCTTCTCTTCCATTAGTGCTGGATTATTATTGCTGATTCCTTTAGACTTACGACACAGTACCCACTTCCATTGTCTTGACAACACTCCATCATTTGCCAATATCTACATTGTCAGGCTTTTCTTCCATTGGTGCTAGATTATTATTGCTAACTCCTTTAGACTTGCAATACGATAATAACTATCTATATCTCGGTAAAAATACTACCAACGCAATGGGAGGGTTATTGGAAGTGTACCGAGAGACGGGATGCGGAGGGCGCAGCCAGAGCAGCGGACAGGAGATCTATTGAACAATAAAGTCACAAACAGGCAACAGAAGTGTGCGTGAAGTGAAGTGGTTGTTACTACTATCAAAAGAGAGGAGGAACTTGCTTGATTTCTTTATCTACAAGAGGGAGAACAAGCGGGTTTAAATACATGAAATAAACGTATAAAGAAGGAGATAGAACTAGACGGAAGGACGACGAATACAGGAGTCATTGCGGCTGCGCAATGGATGAGTGGTAATCAATCATGCGAGCGACTAGTCTCAAACAGGAAAGTAAATCCAAGGTTACACACGGCTGTGAACATGCAAGGAAACATTGTACAGGGATGTACAGTGGGGCAATGCAGGGACCAATAATAGCCGAACGGTAAAACAGGATTAATGTAGAAACATGAGAAAGAAATGAATAGAATGTAACAGAACAAATTAGGGGTTAGCTGATGTCCTATTTCAACAAGGGTATGTATTGACGGGAAGGGAAGTGCAGTGACCCGCACGTCATTGCGCGTGCCTTAATAGATTGAATTGAACCTAATGCATAGTGTAGACTTAAAAAAGCTGTTGTCCTTGAGATATTGGGCTTCAAAACCCACCACTGTAGAGGATCTACACCCAAGAAACATTATAAGACTATGCCGGGCTGGTGGCAAAGTGGATGCTAGCCGCTAACATTCTGTGTGCAGATGACAGAGATGCTATGCAGAAAGATATAGAGGAGCTAGGACAGCACATATCAGCAGGAGGCACGTGGGCTCTTGCAGACAAATGTTCAGCATATATGACAACTTCTCGAATAGACTCAAGTTATATCGCATCACTATTGTTGGAGCTCCTCTAGCAACCACCGAAACAACCGCTCCCACTAACGCCACCGCTCCTGCTACTGCCGCCGCTCCTGCTCCCACCATCATTCCTGCTCCCGCCGCCACTCCCGCTGCCCCTAAGATTCCATGGGTTAATTTCCGTATCCAATAGCGTGTCCTTTTCAATGATGTGCTTTCCAATATTAAGAACACCTGGAAATAGGAGTTTAAGTGAGATCCCATGCCCAGTGATAGATCTCAAGGATGGGGCCTTGGCCATCGAACAGGTTTGGTCAAAAATTTTTGAGACAACTTGGTCATCCTGCCCAGCTTCCCCCCCTGGATTGACGCTCCATTGTGGGTTATGCCACCTGGTCTCTGGCCAAACCCATTCATTACAAAGGTAAGTCTTAACAGTTGCATTGTCGAGATGGAGTAAAAGCTAACGTGAATAAGACATATCCAAAGAATTCATTGAGTGAGGTGTTCTTCCCTACCTTCAACCCTGATGTCGGCACACAGGATTTCCACACTAAAAATAAGCTGGCTCCTCTCAATGCAAATGTGTATCGTGTTTCGGCTTCACCTTATGGCAAGAAATTGAAGGGCGGGAAAGGTCATAGGGAGCTTGTCGAGGTCCAGCAGTATAGCTGGAAGCATTGTCCAGTGCCTAATAAGCCCAAATAGGCAACCAATGAAGATGAGGAGAGCGATGACGATCATGGTGAGTAATACACAGTAATGTGGCGTACATTTAGAAGTGATCAACTAACATATTGGTAGATGTCTACAACTCGGATGACGAGCCTCCCATCTCTGCCGGGAAAATGAAGCATACTCGTATGATCACACATAGCTCGTACAGCTTTACCAAGTTCCATGCCGATATTGAGGGAAAAGTGTCAAAGAAACGCCAGGTCAGGGCCATCTATGGTGCGCTCACTCCTCTGCAAAGCCTGACAAGGATCAAAGCCGGTTTGGCGCCGGAGAACTTACTGGTGCCAACGCACAGCATATTATCCGGCAGCCACTGCATGAGACTCGGATTAATGATTCAGATGACCTCAAGCAGTGGTTCATCAACAGCTGAGCTGAGCGTCCTTTGACTGTTTTGTATGTCCTCCGGAGAATTGGTCAAACTCAGTCTTATCTGAGAGATGCACTGCCCTGGTTGCCCTTAATTACTGGGAAAGCACTGGAGATGGAGGAGGCACCTCAGCAGGATGAGACATGAAAGAGGTGTCGGTCGAATGATCAAGATGGAAGGCCATCCAGTAAAAAGGCCTCTCAAAGCGCAGCGTGACGCACACGTCCGCCGGGTTCACTTTCCACTTTTTTCTGCGCCTTCTTGTATCTGGTCTTTGCTATCTCCTAGTTTGGTCCCTCTCTCTCCTCAGTCTTGTTTTGTTGTTCTCTTGTTTTTGGTGTTATGGCTCAATTTTGGAGTGCTGGTCACTCAAAATACGATTTCAGATTGCAGGCTTACAGAAATCAACTCTTTCTGGTGTTATGGCTCGGTTTTGGAGTGCTAGTTACTTAAAATACGATTTTGGATTGCGAGCTTGCCGAAATTGTTGAAACAGGACATCTGCTAACCCCTAATTTGTGCTGTTACATTCTATTCATTTCTTTCTTGTGTTTCTATATTAATCTTGTTTTACTGTTCGGCTATTATTGGTCCCTGCATTGCCCCACTGTACATCCCTGTCCAATGTTTCCCTGCATGTTCACAGCCCTGTGTAACCTTGGATTTACATTCCTGATTGAGACTAGTCGTTCATATGATTAATTACCACTCATCTGTTACGCAGCTGCAATGACTCCTGTATTAGTCGTCCTTCCGTCTGTTTCTATCCCCTTCATTATACGTTCATTTCATGTATTTAAACCCGCTTGTTCTCCCTCTTATAGATAAAGAAATCAAGAAACTTCCTCATCTCTTTTGATAGTAGTAACAACCACTTCACTTTACGCACACTTCTGTTTCCTGTTCGTGACTTTATTGTTCAATAGACCTCCTATTCGCTGCTCTGGCTGCTCCCTCCGCGTTCTATCTCTCGGTACACTTCCAATATGTTCCCTATATTGATCATGGCAAATGAAGAAGGAGGAGCTGGTGGAGCATAGCCACGTTGAGCTTAGTGACCCAATGTTCGCCTTTTGATCTGGCCAATATGATTTTGGAGAAATTCAGGACCAGCTTGCCCAAGATGCATTGTATACATGCAATATGCATCTGTTCCTCAAGAGATTGGTCTAATCAGATAAAGTACACTTGTGCGCTGAAAGTGTTATCGCGCACTCCCGAATTCACCGCTCGCAAACTTAATCGGACAGCGCTCGGACAGGAACGTATGGATAGGAATGCACCTATGCACTTTACATGATTGAAAACCCCCCCAGTTATCCTCTCACCAGTTCTCCAGTCTAAGAGGGCATGGCCCACAGCAGTAAACATCATTGCAATGAATGGAGCGTTCATGGAGCCCATGATGTTATATTTCTCTGCGGTGTAGCCCTTCTTAACACCATCAAAAAAGTGCATGAAAATGCGATCTGCACATTTCTGAGCCTCCAAGATGGTTGTGAAAAACTGAATATCATTAGCAACCATCAAAAGTCAACTATAATGCATATGTGATTACGCGCGGACACTTTCCGGCAGCGCACAGATAGTTCCAGCCTTAACCCTGACAATTTCCGATATCGTGCGCCCAGCCATGACGGCGGGAAACAAGTGAAAACTTACCTCAATAGGTGCATTCTTGCGATCCTCTTCATGAGAGTAAATATCGATGTTCTCTTGTAAGAGAGGGCACTTTGACTATGATTTCATGCTTCTCTAACTTGCTCAAACCATATAGCACGCGAACTATTATGTGAGCTTTTTTGATAAGATGCCTACGGCTGCAATACTGCAATGATACCAATTGACATTAATTAATTAATCATTTATGATATAGTTTTTCAGATGATTACTCACATTCTGCTTGGAACTTTCCAAAGGCATAATGTAGCCATGAGCAGCACAGGCCTCATCCCACATGTGATGATAGTGTGCCTCAATATTATTTGGTGCATAAAAACCCTGTATGAAAAAGGTATGTTTATAGAATTCCTGAATAAGATACTTGACAATTTCCTCTCTCTTTCTAATGTTCTGTGGGGCAAGAAGAGCATTTCGCTCTTTAACAGACATCCTATGTTCTTTGGTCGAAGTGATAGAAGATTCACAAGCAACAGATAATCCTGGAGCTGTGGACATAATGGTAGCAGCAGGAGGAGGGAGCTCAGCAAAGGCTGCCGGAGCGGCAGGCAAAGGACGGACATTCTCCACGTTCTGGTTCTGACCATCAGCGTACGAAAACTGTACTCGCGCAGACAGTCATGATACGCGCGCGGATGGATTCAAACTCAGGTGTCAAATCAACCACATATCGAATTTTGCCCCGACTCTGACTGGTGTTGTGTCAAACTCATTGGTGGATCTGGGAAAACTCGATCAATTCTTTGCCATAGTGAGATTTCATGTACTTGAGATAATGCCGCCTCAACATTTGCTTTAGACAGCATTACAGAGTTGGAAGCATTCAGCTCTGGACCATCAGTGGGTGAGGAAACCATGAATGATGGTCCAGATAAATAAATAGGCGTTTCGCGTCCGCCCGCAGGCAGTTTTGGTGTGCGTGCGATTGTGCTCTGCCCAAACACAACTCCAGGCTGGTTGATGTTGCCATGTGCCAAAAATTGGGATTTAGAGTTAGTCCCAATCAATGAACCAGGCCGTGAACAACTACATCTATTGGCTGGAGCTTTACCCTTACTGACTTTTGGTGGCATTTTGAACGCCTGGTTGTAGTTGATGGGAGTTGGTTGTGATTGGAAATGATTGTATTGGCTGATGATAAGTAGCAGTGTCAAAGTTGTGAATACTTGCAAAATGAAGATTGAAGTCTCAGGATGAAAACTCTTTCAATTCAACCAAAATACGGCAGAATATCAAACATGCAACTCAACAAAGACCCAGCCTATCAACCAAAGCCAAAAGAAAAGAAAAGATAACCAACCCCACACTGACCCATTCCATTATCCATCATGCATATACACTAACCATATTGAGCTCCAGTTACATGAAAGAAGCAACAACAAGAATTTGAACTACCAAAGAAAATAAACACCTAACAGAGTATACGCAAATAAGAACGGTCAGCGAGTGAACGAGAACGGTCAGCAAGCGGACTGTTTCAATCCAATCACAGACTAGACATGTTTGAGCAATGCCTTGCTTGAGCACAGGCAAGACTGAGTACCTTGGAACTCCTTGTCATCCTGCTCTCTTCAGAGAGAATTTCATTGAAGAGCCCGTAGTGTTCATCATCACTATCTATGGGATCAGCTTCACCAAGCTTAGCTCGTTCCGACTTGAGATTTTCTATAATCTTGCGGTGAGCCTTGACCTTTAAACGATGGTAGGTCAATTGTTGTTCAAACTCAAGGTGAGTACGGGGAAGGCCTTTGGCAGCAACAAGATCTGAAGGCTCGAACATATCATTGACATCTTCATAGAACGTTTGAGGTGGACGTGGAGCATCTATATGAACAGTCCTTTGAGGTGGAGGACTGTCAGGCCTGGGTGTTCTGGACTTGTTCCTATCTCTGAATTGATCAATAGACTCGCGTCCAAGAACTGCCACCACAATAGGAAATGTGGCCTCCAAATCTGAACTGGCATCATAGAATGCGCGGATATTGCTGTCCTTGAGCGGGCATGATCTGTCCGCGAACAGACGGTTTTTGTCCTGTCTCGCGCGCACCACATTAACGTCGATCCGCTGTATCCCTCCCAGCTCTCTGACATAACGGTTCTCTGGTACAACCTCATTGACCCTATATATGAGCTCAGAGAAACTAGAGTCCTCCACGGTAATATGCCCAATATAGATAGCATCTGTCTCTGTGTCAGCAAGCTGAAGTGGGTGATATGTGCCCACAGCTGTTGCTGGTTCGGTGTTAGCTATTGATGGATTAACCACATGGAGTTCTACATGAAATGCGCGCACGTTATCGCATTCCGCCCTCTCGCGGTTCAAAACTGTCCGCTCGTCATCCGAATCTGGTGTCTTGTTGGGTACTGAATGTCGGTATGCTCTCTCAATGTTTTCAAACTTTGACTTTTTTGACCTTTATCCCTTAAGTCTATCCCTCAGAACAAGTTCCACTTTTAGGATAGTATCAGAACAACCGTTTATATAACTGTCTTTGCAGGTGCAAGCATAGAAGTTCAAGGCCGTGTTCACAAGCTCCTTCCAGTGGGCTTTATCCACATGCTGATATGACATCATATTATGTTGAACAATGACTGTCTGAATGGCATCCTAAAACGCGCTGCGAACTGACATATTTCCAAGACCCATCAATATGTATACTTCAAAGCTTTTGATTTGTCTTGCAGTCAATTTTTTTCTATTGAGATTGGCTGCAGTTCGGGCAAAATCATGAACAGGATTTAGGTCCGGATTCTGTCAACGGCAAATTCTAGTACCAGGCTTTCTAGAAGAAGACATGTTCTTACAGAATCTGTCAGTGTGCAAACACTTTCAGACTGACTGCCGTCGATGTACTCGACTGGGTGACTTCCTATTTCTTGAATGGGTTGCTGGCTAGGTGTATTTAGCACTACTTGATGAAGGAAGAGCATGTAGGAAGCTTATGGCTTGATGGCTTAAAAGTTTTAGTTGTACTACTGTTGGAGGGATCAAATGAACAGACAATAGAGTGGTTTTTGATTAAATGATTTTGTAACTCAATTTCTACATATCAAAGTACTGTCTCATACAACATTCAAACATGCAACCAATTGTTAAATGTACAGTTAAATACATGTGAACTAGTTTGATAAATTGATTGACTTTTTGAGAAATGAAGCTAATATTGATTTGTGCAAGAGCAAACAGATTTCGTCCGCGCACATGCATAAACCGTCTGCGCGTACGCAGGCTTAGTCCACCGGCGAGCACATATAGGATCAAACTTGCCAGCCAGCCTGCCAAGAGACAGGGCTAAGTTTAGACCCGGTCATATGCAGGATCAAATTCTCAATATCCTGACACTTTGGATGAGATTGTGCATATTGATAAGTACTTTCCCAATTGAGCAGTTTGAATCTGCACAATCTCATCTGGCATATCATGACATGCTCAACGAGATTGTTCATGTCACCTTTACATACCACTAGTCTACTTTAGTAGCTATTAAAAACTTAATGCAGTAGTACTACTGGCATTACCGCTAGAAGTTAATCTCACAACACATCAACATATCATCAAAATTCTATATTCTATCCTTTATAACAATCCGTAACAATCAAACCATCTA
>Ga0181464_1001023_pt1 | contig 13546 bp, 6 predicted proteins | sample InSIn2gowninarea_FD_119074 | JGI IMG/M metagenome (GOLD analysis project Ga0181464, IMG submission 119074) | Clean room microbial communities from NASA Spacecraft Assembly Facility at Jet Propulsion Laboratory, Pasadena, California, USA -... ...
AATAGTACAAGTAGGTTGTAGTCCATTTCTAAGCACTGGGAACAACAAGTTCGCCCATACTTAGGGTCTTGTGATTGCATCACAAAGCCACAAGTATAATCACATGCATTCATACATCCAAGGATAACAAATTTGATAACCATAAATAAGAGAGGGTAAGCTAATTATATTATACTAAAATATATGAGAGTATATGCACTATAAGGAGGGAGATAATGCTCAAATTTTGACCCTTTCTTCATCTATTTACATAACTATTTATAATGTAATTTACATAGTATGGAGATAAGCTCCCATTAGTCCTATAGAGGTACAAAATTCAATGCTCATGTGGCTTGGTTCAATATTCAAGAAGCTTTGATGATTCACTGCTTCAGACATTTAATGTTCAAATGGCTGCTACAACTGTTGTTGACCATCATTTGATCATTTAGAGAGCAAATATGGACCTTTTATAGTAATATTTTAAAATTACCTCATTTATTTTTGGTCTTTATTCAGATGCTCCCAATTATTTCTACAACTAGTTCTTGCTACAACATACTTGTACTATTTCAAAATCTTCTATACTTTGAAAATGTAACTCTAATTATTTCTAATTAGCTAATGGATAATTACTTTGTCTATTTGTGTGGCTCATGGCTCCTGGATGATAAGATTAGTATATAGTGTATAAATCTTGGTGCAACCAACTCTTAATACCATAGGTAAATGCGTGTCAATATCAACTCATTGACATAGGCATGGGGTCCCACATCCTAGATTGGATGGACCCAAGTGTTGGTGCAAGTGATGGAGACTTGATCATAGTCTTTTTAACATATTTGGGTGTTGTATTCCAATTCACCTACAATAACTAATTATTAACATCATGCTTGAAAATCCCCCTAGTTCTAACTATCACTTGTTCTTTCTTATATTAATATTTGATATTTTATCTCTGAGGCTTATGGGTTAAGGCTATTTTAGCCATTGGGATATCATTAATGTATACAATACTTTAGGATTTATATGTTATTAAATTCATCATTTATAATTCGATTCTTTTATATCTTGGAGGAAGCAATCATTAAAAAATCTCCTAGGATATGTTATCCACTGCTAAGTGTTTCTAGGGTCTAGAGTTTTTACAGTTGGGGATGATGTCACTCATCAAAATATCCCCAAATCTGTTATCTTTCGCTAATAGCCACTATATTCTTAATTACAAGGTCTATAAATTCAGGGGCATTCAAAGTTAGGTATGAAATCATCCAACAAAATCTCTTCAACTATTGTTTCCCTTACAAATGTTGTGTAACACAACAAGACCTTTGAGGAATTGTTGCTCAAAAATTTCAAATGATTCATGGTAATAATTAAACTATTTGATAACATGAAAAACCAATTTATTGGATATATTTACTTACCAATGCAAGGAGGGAAAAATATCATTAATATAAACACTTATTTCATGTATAAGAAGCTTCCATGTAACATCCTCCTAGGAAGATCATTGATCTATGCAATGGGTGTTATTCCATTCACTTTACATATATGTATAAGGTTTGAAAAAGTAGGAAAGATGCATACAATCAAGGTTGAAGATGATTTAAAAAGCATGATTGGGATAACTGAATCCACCTTTGTGCCATTTAATGAGATGGAAGATACTAAAAGAAATAAGAAGAAAGAGCTAGAAGCTGACAAAAAAAATGAGAACATATTATTTCAAGGACGCATACCTCCTAATAAATTTAAAAGACATTGGTAGACCACATAAGTAGTAGGATTATCAACATCAATGCCACAAGGAGTATCCATGTTAGGAGGAGCATCAATGCTGCTTTGTATACATGAAAAGGAACAAAAACAAATCCTTTACAATAAAGATACTTCATCAAGTGTAGAAGAGATGGAAGATGAATTCAATGATGAAGAATCTCAACAAAAAAATATGTTAAGTTAAACAAAAAACTCAAAGGTCTCAATATCAAAAATGGTTTTTTTTTTTAAATATATTATTGAAGATTGCAAGTATAAAGGAAAAGGATTAAGAAAAAATGATAAAGGAATGAAATAATTACCTCTAGGTCTAGGAACAACTCCCAAATTAGATAGAAAGAGATTAAAATGAATATTTTCTTCCAAATATGAGTTTGGTTCAGAATTAGGCTTAAATCAAGCTAATAATTAGAACCAAAATCAAGGTTAGAAGGAAATGATTTAGACTTGAGCAAGGAATCCATGAATATAGTGGAAATTGTGCAAATCTTAAAAGTTTTTAAATATGCTCTAGATGATGAAGGAAGAGCATTCACACTATAGGTATAAATAATGCTATTGGTAGCATTCATGGTAAGTCAATAGATTGAAGACCCCCCTTCCTTATTATCACTCCATCATATATTTTATCCATGGATGTATTCTAAATTAAAAATGCAATTTTGAATATAGTGGAGACAAGGAATAACTTTCCAAGAAGATATCCTAAGATAAAGACTACTAAATGCTTCCAACCTCACGCATACTTTGGGTTAGATGTTGGAGACATAGCAAGCTATCTCTTATTACACTAGTCTACTTTCTCATTTCTATAGTAGTAGGACTAGATGGTTAAGAAGGGGGATTTTCACAAGAGGTATGCATACCTGATTCAACATTATAATAGGGATAGGGACATTGATAATTCCTCATTAGTTAAGTGATGAAGTGAATTTCTTGAATGAGGATATAATTGACATCAACTTAAAGGCACAATAAGATCTAAAGATTGGTAAATGGTATAATGAATCAAAAAGAAAATATTATCATAACTTCATGTTGATATTTGGAAAAGTATTTTCTTATACTTATGATGATATGTCAACACTTGATCCTATGCTTGTGATGTATAGTTTGGTAGTTCATAAGGATGCCTATCTAGTTAAGCAAAAGAGAAGGCTTATGCATCCCAAGCAAACTCTTTTGGTCAAGAAGGATATAGAAAAATAATTCAAAGTTGGATTCATTTAGCTTATTGATTACTTACCTTGGATATCTAACATAGTCCCAATTATGAATCCAATTAGAGAATTTAAATGATGTACTAATTTTCGGGACATCAATAAATCATGCCCAAAGGATAATTTTCCTTTTCCTCATATTGACATGTTTGTACAATCCATAACTGGGTATGGATGCTTCTCATTTATTAATGGGTTCTTAGGTAATTATATTAGAATAAATCCATATGACATGCATAAGATAGTCTTCTACACTCCTTGAGATACATTTTTTTACAAATTCATGCCTGTTGGTATCAAAAATACAAAAGCAACATATCAAAGAGATGAAATCTTTTTCAAATATAGAAAGAAAATCATATCAAATATTTAGAATAAAAATTTAAGGGGTAAAACAAAAATAGAAGCTTAGATTGAAGCCTCATAAATGTATATTTTGAGTTTCAAGTAGGAAGTTTATAAGATTCATTATGTCTAAGAGAGGAATGGAAGTGGATCCTAAGAAGATGAAGGCTATAAATGGTATACCTCCTTCAAATACTTTCAAATAACTAAGAATTTTCTAGGGCAAGGTAATAGTTGTAAGAAGATTCATCTCTCAATTTGTGGATAATACTTCTCTATATAGTTAATTTCTCAAGAAGGGTGTCAAGGTCATTTGAGATAAGAAATTCCAAGAAGAATTTGATGCAATTAAAAGGTGTTTTTTCAATACTTTTGTATTGTCTCTTTTTGATCATTAAAATCCTTTTTTATTATACATATTAGATATAGATCATGATTTGAAGGTAATGTTAGCTAAAAAAGGGGATCATGACAAAGAAATGGAAATATACTATGTTTCAAAAATATTTCTTGAGTATGATAAAAGGTATATACTAATTAAGAACTTTTGTTATGTTATTGTATATGATAGTGAGAAAATAAGGAATTAAATGATAAAAAAATAATATTTATGATGTCTTAAGTTGATTCTCTCAAGTACCCTATATCTCAGCCACATCTTTAAGGGAAGCCAACCAAATGGGTAATGCTCTTGTAGGAATTTGATATCATTTATATGAATAAAAAAGCCATAAAAGGATAGGCTATAACTATTTTTGTGGCCAATACTCCATGTGAAGATTCTACTCCATACCAAAAAGAGTTTAGAGACAAAGTTACAACCTTTAAAGAAGTAGAAAAGGATGTATGGAAATTCGTAGTGTATTAGAGGAACTAGGATAAGAATAGTTCTCATTAATCCTTAAGGAGAGATTACTCTAATGAAAATGTTTGCCCAAATTTTAGTGCAAAAATAACATGGTTGAGTATGAGGCTTTGATCTTGGGTATGAAGGAAAATCCATACTCAATTCTCAAAATATGATCATATATGAAGATTCTTAGTTATTTGTCAATCAAATCAAGGGGGTATTCAACACCAAAAATGAAAATTTGATCCCATACATGGAATTGGTCAAACAACACTTCCTATGACATGTTTTAATCATCCTTATAGGTGTTGGAGAGAATTGGGAGCTATCTTAGAGCTATTGGAGCACTTGTATCCTTTTTTTATGGTATTTCTTGCATTCGTGTGAGCATGTAGCTTTATTCTAGGCTAGATTCATGGTAGTTTAGCTTATTTTTATCATTTTATCATTATCTTAGCATATCATGAGGATATCACTTTGCATTGTAGGTATTTAATTTCTTTCTAATGCCCATTTTATTATGGGTTAGGGGGTCTACATTTCATCAAGGAGTTTTAACACCTCTCTTTAAGCACACTCTAGGGTCTTAAGGGATTAGAGTGTTGAGACTCCCTCTAACATTTGTTTGCTTGTAGGTCTAGATATCAAGAGCACATCCCTTCATCATTTATCATAAGATAAACTCTAGCAATAGCATGGTGATACAAATTTGATCCTTCCTCCCTTGTTATGTGGAGAGGGATCACCGCACTTTGGGTTGTCCATAAGATGATGATCATGGTGGGATGTCCCTTGGTCCATGATATGCAAAACTAGAAAAGTTTCCTTGACTCTTCTCCTTTATTTTTGGGTATTTGTATTGATATTTTCTTCCTACATTTTTAGATAGTTTCCTTCACTAACATGAGTTGATTATTTTAGGGAACCTTCCTAATAATACTACAACCAAGCCCTAAAAATACAGAATTTGAGAAGGTCACTAGAAACCTAATCATTTTCTTATAGATCGGTCCATAGAATGCAACCAATTATTTATAGACCAGTTACCACCCAACCAACTCTCAGACTTCTAGTTGAACCTGCAACATCTATATTTATCAATCGATCTAGACTATACCAACCTCTCTTTGTTAGTTGATCCTATATGTACTAGTTAGTTCTAGTTTAGGGCTCAGGATAGTTTTATCTTATTTTGTATGCAAATAGCATAGTTTTTGAGTTTTGTAACTAGGTGGTAGTAGTCCCCTACTAACATTTGACACATGGGTTGTAATAATATTATTTTATTTTTCCTTTCGTACTTAGTTTTTAAAACTCTCTAGGTACCATTGTGATTGGTTGGTTGGTTTTTTGACCGACCCATCAGTTGGTATTACTAACCGGTTTGCAGCATACCAATTAGGATTAGAGCTTGTAAAATAGGTATTGTATGTGATAGGAGCTTGGAATGGGAGCCTCAACCTAGGCCTATATCCCACTTTTTTCATACTTTAGCATAGATTTGTTTGTTATTTTACATCCTAGGAGTATTTTATTTACTTGTTTTCTTCTTTGCATTTAATGAAAAGAAACTAAACAAATATCATACTTAGGTGGGAGTATTTACTTTCAAAATCATTGTGTTATTTCAAAAAGAAAAAGAATAATATGTGATAGGATTAGTTGCATTATGCATCCATTTCATTACATGTCATATTTTCTTTCTTGCACTTGCATTAATTTTACATGAGCCTAGGATTGAGCTAGGGAACATGGATTTCATCACCATGATCCAACCCACACTCAGAGGTCATGAATGAGGTGAGCAACCTAAGTTGATACATTAAATGTACTACACCTCTATTAAAAATATACTGAGCCTCACTCAAAAATATTGGACTAGAATAATTCTAGGAAAACTACAAAAGAGGTGAAAGAATCTTAAAATCATTGTCATTAAAAATATAATTTCCCCAAATTGAACAAGAATCAATTAGACAATATAATCACCATTAATATATTCACACTATTTCTATCTTGCATATATGATTTCTATCTTGAAAGATCATCCTAGGGTTTTTTATGGAAATATTTTCATACATTAAAAAAGATTTAACAAAATACTTAGGATTTGTGTTTACTTTCTTAATCTTGTTTGGCACCATTGGTACAATTTTCTTATGCACTATTGCCAATATAAGTTCTTATTTGTAACCTTAATATGTAGGATGAATCTTATTTGGTTGAGACTAGGCACAAGCTAGGGAAGAGGGACAACTAGGATATTTATCCCAACAAGATCCTTCTTCCAATCCAAATACACCACATGTTTCACAAATGTTTACTATTCCTACCTCACCTTCTAGACATGATTTTAATCCATCTCTCCAAGAGAGACCCCAACAATATAGATACATCTAATATAATTTACATATAAACCCCTTGTTTGGGGAACCTAGCTCACCCCATCACAATGTGGTGGATACCCGAGATGACATAGTTTCCCAACAAGAACATTTCTTGAGTGATCCTTATATCCAATACCCTTTTGATAAATTCAATACCAAACAACATATTTAATCTCACCATCCAAGATCTAGAACTTCATCACCTCATGTCTCAATCTATAAGATCCAACCTTTTGAAGCTCCTCATAATTCCTTGGGAGAAGAAATAAGGGTTTCACAACCTTTGTATCCTTCCTCTTAACCCTATATTGTAACCATAGAACCTCCCTATCATGAACCTCAACCTTATAATTACATGCCATCCAATTCCATTAAGCCTTAACCCCAAGAATAACCTGATTCTTCCTTCACCATTTTAAGAAAATAGAAAACCCAAAAATATCCCTTTCAAGAAGTGTTTTATAGAATCAATCAACCTTCTTTGGCTCCTCCATCCATAATTGTTGCAATCTCACCTTTTGTTTCAAGGAAAGAGCAATAATTATCATCAAGCTTGCCCCAAGCTCAATTTATTTCTCAATTGGATTCTTTGGTTCAATCATCACATCCATAATTTTAATTTCACACTCTAATACCATATCGCTCTCCCCATCATGATGATAAATAAAATTATCAAATATTTGAAGAGTGGTGTAGGCTCCAAAAGGATAATAAAATTTCACAAATTATGGAAACTCATCCATCCTCATAGGTAAAGTGGTAAACATTGGTTGTCAAGTCTTGTGGACCACAAATCCACCCCCTCAAGTTGCTAGCATTGATCAACCTAGTTCCTCTTATGAGCCACAACCAAATATGCCTAGAAACTTGGTAATATTAAATCCTTAAGATATTTTCCAATCATATGTGCCACCTAATATTTCTGAACCTAAGGTGCACATCAATGTTTTACCTCAATCACTTCCTTCTTCTTCTCAAGTGGTCATCTCAACATATATTCAATCTCAAAATCCTAATCTTACTCAAACATATGTTGGTTATCAATAATGGGGGATTACCCCTACTCAATAATATTTCCAATCCTTTCAACAGTTCCATGATCCATATCTTGGACAAGCTTAATTTCCTTCTTAAGGGTTGCAAAATAAAATGACTCAAGGTTTTGTAATTCAACCCTATCATGCATAATAAGTAAACATTTCCCATAATCAACCAACCAAAAACCAAGCAATCATCCAACTTATCAATTTCATGGCTAAAATCAAGCACTAAATTATTACCAAGGTCCAATTTATCAAGTGGTATCATCTCATCCACCTTCTAATACGAATGATGAAATTTTAAAAAATTTGCATAAGATGGAATAAAGATTAAATGATCAAGGAAATACCAAGTTATCATATGGATAATTTTGTAATAAACCAATCCATCCACCAGTTCCAATTAAGGATTTTTCTTATAAGTTTGAAGTCCCCAAAATGGAAATGTTTAAGGGAAAAGAGGATCTTAAATAATATCTAAGATAATTTAAATATTCATGTTATATCATAGTGAATGATGATGTTCTTATGCTAAGAACTTTCCCTATGAATCTTGTGGGATAAGCTTTGGATTAGTATAATAATCTTCCCCAACATTTTATCTTCTCTTTTGAGCAATTGCCTAATCAATTTTTGGATCATTTTGGGATCAACATTAGGAAGAGAGCTTCCATAAAATATTTGAGTAAGCAATCCCAATTTGAATATGAATCAATTTTGGACTATGTGTATATGTAGATAAATTATAATGGATATGCCCTACACACTACCAAAAGAAGAGCTTATAAAGATCTTTAGAAATAGTTGTAACAAGAAAATTTCCTCCATCTTGAAAATACAAAAACATAAATCTTTTAAGGAAGCATTTTCACAAGAAAAGCTCATCAAAGAAGTCAAGATCCAATCAGGTGACATCAAACTATGAAAGAAGAATCATGATCAAAATAAAAACATAATGAAAACTATCAAGAATATCAAAAGAAACCATCATATAAAGTCAACCAAGAAAATTTGGATCCTCAAACAATCATGCATGAATAAGAGCAATCCAACAATCAAATAAAATAAATAAATTTCACTCATTTGGGGGATTCGTTATTAGATATCCTACCAAAGTTATTAGAAGCAAATATTTTTATATTGCCTCAAAGAAAAGAGAATCTAGGAGCATCAACAAGACCTTGATACAAAGAGAATGAGTTTTATGATTATTATAGGTAAAGTGGACACAACACCAATGGGTGTATATGATTGAAGCATGATATCCAAGATCTTATTGAAAATGGTAAAGTATTAATAGGAGCACCAATCGTACCACCTAATTAGCATTTGGAGATTTTTAACAATCCTTTGCCTAGACATGATCAAAGTGAAGCCTCAATATCATATGGTAAGGAGTATTATGAGGTTGCTCCCCCATCCTCTTATAGTACCTTCATTGAATGAGCCATTAAACATGGACCTTATCCTTTACTTATTATCATCATTTGTCTTTAGTGGTATCATATCTTTTCATCTAAACACCATCACTTGCATTTGTCATCAATCATACCTCATAATCTTGACATCTTGGGAGTTGATACTAGAGCCTAATCCTCCTTTGTGATCATCTAGTAGTGGAGACTTAGGGGTAGGAAAACAATCACTCATATCCCACCATCAACATGCCTTATCTTTATCATCACTTATCGATAGGACTAGCATGGTCTCCTCCTCATGTGGCATGCATCCTTGTCACATTATCATGTTATATTTATCATATCAACTCATGCCATCCCCCACAACATCATAATTTCCATCATGATCATCATTATCCCCTCATCATTATCTTTGAACCACTTTCATCAAGTGTGTCTCTCATCTTAGCATCACAATCATGTCATTATAGGCACATATCTTTGAAGTTCATTCGACTCAAGGATATGTCATTATCACTTTTCCATGGGCCTCATTTACTTATGAGGATGTAACCACTTGGGTCATGATCATATTATTTGGTTGCCTTAATTCATTCTTGCAGGATTGATCATAGATTGTTGACTATCATGGTTTTTGAGGGAAACATAGTCTTATGGAATAAGTGATAATAGATTTGAAATAAATGAATCTCCTTTCTCACTCTATCATCATCAGTTAATCAATGAGAAAACATATCTTCATCATGATCTGAACATCAAGTTAAATCATTTATCATATCTTTTATCAAAATCAAATCAAGAAAATCATTTATCATCAAGAAATCTCTCATCTTATCAAATCAAGTCTTTGAGCATATCAATATCTTTGATTAATGAGAAGCTTATCAATAACTTTATGATGTTTTTTTGACATCACCTTATTTTCCTTGAATACAGATTGAGATATCAACTATCATAAGTCATAGAGAATATCACATTGGCATCTCAACATATCAACAACATTATCATACATCATGAATTTAGCACTATCACTTGATCATTTTTATCTTTTCTTTCCATTTAGCATGGGGAGAAGATATTTTTTCAAGATATATCCTTTACCTTCCATTAAGTATTGGGAAAATTTATCCTGCAACATTGTTCTTCCTTTCTTTCCATTGAGTATAGGGCAAGGTTATCATTTTGAGTATTTACCTTATCTTTTAAGCGTACAGACTAGTTACGACATGATAATGTTGGCAACACGAGGTGTTATATCTATATGTAACCTTGACATGATTATGTCACCATTATGTTATCATTTTATTATGGTACAAACTAGTTATGATAGGATAGTGTTGGCACCTTGAGGTGTTATAGCCATATGTACCCTCGACACAACTATGTTGGATTTTGCATCACATCACACACACTATCACTTTGATCACTTGTTATCATATTTTATTTCCATTTAACATGGGGTAGAGATATCATTTTGGGAAGATATATTATTCATCTTGCTTTCCATTGAGCATGGGGAAATATTTTATCATTTTTTTCTTTGCTTTCCATTCACATTGGGGCAAGGCCTATCACTTGTTTACCTTTCTTTACATTTAGTATGGGGAAAGGTCCTATAATTCTACTCTCTTGCTTTCTATTAAGCATGGGGCATGGGTATCTTATATTTTTCCTTTGCTTTCCATTTAGCATGGGTAAAAGTTATCTTGAACTTTATCACGTTGGTTTTTTCTTTGCAATCCATTTAACATGGGGCAAAGATATCCTTAGTATTACCTTGCTTTTTTTTAGCATAGGGCAAGGTATTCATCATAATCTCTTACAATAAGATAATTGCTATGATTTTTTATGCTTTAATTTCCATTAAAAATGGGGTAATGTTTACTTTTGGTGGCAAGATCATATCTTTGAGCATGACTCACCTTGAGTCTCAAGCATTCATCATAGCCATTTAGTTGGTCACCCTTGCATTGATCATACCTTTTTTAGTGCCTAGTATTTTTCCCTTAGCATGTGGTGGGTTTGTATACCTTCACATCCCCTTGTTTGTTAATAAAATATCATTAGTCATTTCATCATTAATTAGTATCAATACCTTATTGATATTTTCATCATTCATCCTTTATCAATCATCATCATCATTTCCCCTTTAGCTTTTGAATTAATTTTCGTATCTTGTGAAACTCGTCTCAAAAGGGGGAATCTGTAAGCATCTCAAAATCACCTATCGACCTCAATCATTTTTCATCTCGATGCTTTTGCCTAATCACTTCATCATAACCATTTTGATATTATATGTGATCGATCCCTAAACTGGTATAATGATTTCCCTAGAATGTTGATTGGTTAGCCTGCTAGTCGATCAATCATTTAGGTCAACTGGCCTACTTGTTTGACGTTATATCTATAAACTCAAATTTTAAATTATTTCCCTTTCTTCTCTATTCGAATCATTTCATATCTTGACCATTACTAACCTTCTTCCCACATATAATTGAACCCTTGAGCATGATCCTAAGCCATATCCACCTATTGCACACCCTATGACATGTTTTAATCATCCTTTCAAGTGTTGTAGAGCATTGGGAGATATATTGGAGCCATTGGATAACTTGTATCCTTTGTGTATAATATTTCTTGTATTTGTATGAGCATGTAGCATGTAGCATTATTATAATCTAGATTCATGGTAGTTTATCTTGTTTTTATCATTTTATCATTATCTTATCATAACATGAGCATATCACTTTGCATTGTAGCCATTTCCTTGCTTTCTAATTCCCATTTAGTTTTGGGTTAGGGGTTATACATTCCATAAAGTAGGTTTAATACCTCTCTTTGATAAAAATATAGGGTATTGAGGGACTAGAGTGTTGAGACTCCCTCTAACATTTATTTTCTTGTAGGTCTAAATGTCAAGAGCACATCCCTCTACCATTTTTCATAACATAAAATCTACCAATAAAATGGTGGTGCAACCTTGATACTTCCTCCTTTCTTATATGGAGAGGGGTCGCCCCACTTTGGGTTGTCTATGCATGATGGGATATTTGGGGGTATTTCTTTATTAAGGAATTGTATACAAAGATTTTACGTATTGGGTAATATTGGCCATCTATGTAAGATGACTATAAAGAACATGTTGATAGTTTTATATAATATCAAAAATAGTCCAATCTTGAGAAGATGCCATCATAAAAACTCAATCCCATAGTTGTACCATGGCTATTTGTAATGTGGGGCATTGATTTCATTAGCATGATCAATCCACATTCTAGAGAGGGGCATAAATTCATCATCACAACCATGGAACTACCCATAAAATGGGTAGAGGATGTACCAATGAAGTTTGTTGTTTAATAAAAGATCATCAAGTTTCTTATTGAAAATGTCATCAGAAGATTTGGTATGCCACAACAATTGATCTTGGATAATGGTCCTAATTTCAAAGGTAAATACATGAAATATTCTTGTAAGAAGTTTCATATTACTCAATTTTTATTTATTTTTTATTATCCCTAAGGTAATGGACAAGTTGAAGCACATAATATGACCTTTAAGCAAATCCTCTCCAAGACATGGAATAGATACAAGAGAGACTAACATGAAAAATTACTATATGCTTTATGGGCATATATAACTAGCATTAGGACTACTATTGGAGAAAAAAAAATTATTTATGGTGATGAAGATATTGTCTCCTTGAATTAGATATTCCCTCATTAGGAATCTCACTACATGTGGAAATTTTAGAGGAAGAAGAACGATAAGAAAGATTGTCCTAGTTAAAGGCCTTGGATGAAAAGAGAATCCATGCAATAGAACATCAAAGGTTATATCATGCAAATCTAAAAATTGCATATGATAAAAAGGTGAAGCCCAAATCATTCCAAGTAGGAGACTTGGTCCTCAAGGAGAACATAAACAAGACAACTACAAATGATGAAGTAAAAGGGAAATTTGAGCCCAATTGGTTGGATCCATATATTGTGGTTGAAGAAACAAGAACATGAGCATATATATTATCCACTATGGATGTAAAATAAGACCCAAAAACCTTCAATACTATAAATCTCAAATGCTTTTATGTGTGATAGCTTAGATCGGTACCTTACAACACAATGATGCATTTTGATGAAGTACTTGTACATTATTGTACATTTTTATTTTTTGCTTTCATTTCTAAATTTCTCAGAGCATGGATGCCATCCATGCCATGCAAAGAAAAAGAAAAAAAGAAGGATAAGTGGTTATTCTTACAACCATAAAAGCATTATTTCTATAGATCATGGACATAAAATGCTAGGTCATCGATGGCCATCAATACTACTAGTGAGAGTTCACTCACTTTAAAGGAAAATGGTGATACAATTGTAAGTGAGGATGTTGAAATTAATTTACACTCAATAGATAATTCACCTCACTATTAATTCACTATGTAAAAAAAAGGAAATAAGAAAAGGAGAGAAATCTTATTGTGAAAACTAGCTTGCTGGCGTAAATATAACACAAGGATGAAATA
>Ga0181464_1001024_pt1 | contig 13539 bp, 12 predicted proteins | sample InSIn2gowninarea_FD_119074 | JGI IMG/M metagenome (GOLD analysis project Ga0181464, IMG submission 119074) | Clean room microbial communities from NASA Spacecraft Assembly Facility at Jet Propulsion Laboratory, Pasadena, California, USA -... ...
TATATATATATATATATTATTTAATTGATTTGTTCTAAATTAGTGAATTTGGACATTTTATATAGACTCAAATGCTGATTCTTTTCTTTTCCATAAAATTCAATAATATTAATGTTAATGTCTATGACAATTGTTGTGATGCCATGCCATTCACATTGACTTTAATGATATTTAGAATAATATTATAATTATTGTAAAAATAATTTGAAATGCAATTATTTAATGTATATGATAATCAAATAATTAAACAAACCAATAGTATACAAAAAGAAATTTTATGTAATTGTTTGTTTATATACTTTTTAACTAAATTCTTTTATAAAATGTAATTATATAATTCCTTTTAATATGATGGGATAAATTAAAAGTATATATCGTATAAAAAATTAGATTAGAGTGGACAATGTATATTTGTATTTACATCCATAATTCCATCTATGTCAAATGAATTTTTGACCATGAAACCCCTACCCTATGCAGGGGTTCTCGCTCCTCACTTTAATATTAAAAAAAAAAGGGTTATGCCTCTTCACTTTAAAATTTCGAAAATAAAGATTAAGTTTGTCCATAAACAAATGAATTCCTTTCTATAACCTTCCTTTGGTGTCATTATGCATCATTCTTGATTTTTTCTATTTTTTATAAGATGCATTACAAAAAATGTATGTTAAGACTAAACAAAATTCGATCTGGATTAGTATCTCATGCATTGCACTTCTCATTCAATCTTAGTTCAAGGAGGACTCTTGATGAAGATAAAATTTAGTAATGGTAGCATCGTAAACACTTTCAGATACATATTCTTAAAAAATTAAGGCAACCACATCCTTAACATATAATCTAACTCATGCAAAGAAGTTGATTAAAATTTACAAAGAAATAGAGTTTTGATCTGATGAAAATATGTAGATTATAATCTTTTGCACTAGTCTGGGGTCGACCTGAAACCCTTTTACAAGCTATATATGCAAAGGGAGTATACATGGCATAAACATATAAACTTGCATTCTCTTGACATAGTTTACATTGTTCTGACTCGTCTCTATTAATGTTTCTCCATAAGTTTTGGGGCTTGGGTTCGATATATTGATTCCACTTCTTTGCATGGTGCTCTGGACCATAAGCAATGCTTAGAGACATACGCGTATACAATGCATTTGCAAGCTCATGGTAGACACTTGAATATTTCAAGAAGACATTCATTAGGAAGCATGCTAATACAGTCTTTTTGTTATGCTTTAGTTTTGCCTCTCTAAATGGTATGATGAAATTGCCAAGGAGCCTTCACTAAGGACAAGAATTACTTCCAATCGAGGTGCAAGAGACAATAAAATATTTGTAACCACATGAAGAGAAAACTTATGCCTTCTAAAGTCTTCATCACCTAGAGATTAATGACATTCCACCCTTAGCACAAAAGATATAGTACCAACCATTTTTTTACTGTGTTATAATTTTCTCTACAAATGTGATGGAAAGTGTGCCCTGAATGTTGGGAATTTCAAGATCAAGGCACTGATATTTATTATCAAATATTTTATGTGAATACACCAAAAAGCCTCAAATCATATTTTCTAGTCTGTAGAGGGAAGAGAATTGACCCTGTAATAGATCTCTCAATGAAGATGGTCTCGCTAGCATGAGATCGTGCTCCACTGGATTAAAATTTTGGGCTTTGTATAGCTAAGAAATCAAACCCATCCAGCGTTAGGACTTGGGAGTAAAGACTAATTTTAGTAATTTTGAGGTCAAAAAAAGGTTGTAGGCTATTATGTTTTCACTTAAATTCTCATGGTGGTGTGTAGCAATGCACCATTTTCTTCTCCAACATAGTGCCTCATGTTAGTTATCAATCTTGTAGTCTCCATTACATTCTCTAATGCATAATCCAATGCTTCATTCCCCAAACCATATAAACTAATTGCATGAGATTTCATGGTCATAGATTAATGATTCCAACTATTTATGAAAATATAGAAACCTGGTCTTCATTGGATAACTTCAAACATTAACATTTGGATAGTAGTATATGCAAAATATTCATGGGGATAAAGTGTAGTGCTTAGAAGTACCATTGAGGGCAGAAACAGATCTATACCATTATAATTGAGCACTCTGCCTGTGTTATAATATCTTTCATAGTAATTGTTTGAAGCAAGATATCTATGACTGACATTTGATTAGCAAAAATGTTTGCAAAGTTTCTTCATGGGATAACAGATGATCCCTAGATGGAGATAGAAATGGAGAAGCAAATTGGGTGCATAGCAATATTTCTCCAGTTCTTTGATAAACACTGAATTCTTATTGGCGAGCGGTTCTATGGACAAAAAATACTTAATGCATCCTAGTCATCATCCAATAGCCCAAGACTTGACACTAGTGGAGATACGAGTTCTGTTCAGAATGTGGTATGACTATGCACATATTTTCTCAAAATTTTGTGTATGTTTTTATGTTCTTAAAGAGTTGAATAATTTTATATTTTCTCTGATAGATACCAAAACACTCATTATCTGTATCTCACCAGGTAGCTCAGAGGTAAGGAAATTCATAACCTTTTCTTCATCTTCATCAATGAAAAATTCCTTAAATTTATGCAATTGAAAAATTCCAATTCCAAAACCAATCAATTCACGTATCATAAACTCCCACAAATGGACTTGTTCTGAGTTGATTTTAATTTGATTAATTCATTAGTATAGAGTGAGATGTAGGAATCATATTGCATGCTTTAAGTCCTTCAATTTTAGGTTTCAAAAATTTGTATAATATTTCATTAATATCCATGAAAATATTATTATGAAGAAATTTAAAAGATGGACATATGCATATAGTACTTTCTTTAGTTGTTGGAGGGTTTCAACATAATTTCAAGTCTATCATGAACAAGGAGCTCCTTGTGATTGTTTAGTCCCATTTGCTTTCTTTAGATAATCTTATTGTGGCTATAAAAGTTAAGAGACAAAATTAATTTAATAATGTAGGCATAGGTATGGGAACATGATAATTAACATGGCATTCATGCTAGACATTAATAATATTTATTAGAGAATGCAAAGGGGATTAATAATAATCATTGAGGGATTAATAATTATTCAGGTGTTATTTTTTTTCATACACATTTTATTAATGATGAGTGAAACTCTATCTTGAATGTAAAACACATTTTTATTCTTAATACAAGTTCCATACTATGCTATCGACTTACAGCGTTTCCTTTGCAACATCTGGTGCAATTGCTAGTTTTAGTATTCCTGAGGATGGAGGGTTTAGATAAACCTCAAAAGTAATTATAATCTTTTTGTTTTTAGATTTTATTAAAAAATGTTATAAAATTAAATTAAAATAAAGTATTTGTAAAATATTTTGATTTAGAAACAAGTTATGGTTTTTGGGCATGTGGTATTGATAAGCCATGGTATTGGCCCATGCTATTGTAACAAAATAATTAAAAGGTTATATTCATAACATAATAATCAAAAGCATAGATGGCCCATGGTATTGATAAACCATGGTATTAGCCCATGGTATTATGATTTTATTCCCTCCTCACCCTCTCTCTATCTTTCTCTCGTCAGTATTGGCCCAGGGTATTGTAAAAAAGCCTATTTAGAAGTTAATAATATCCATGGTGAATATTCATGATTAAAAATCGTGTTTTATTGTAAATATTAAATTTTTATCCGCTTATTAATTAAATTTAAAGATGGTTATGCAATCATTATTTTAATTTATATGGTAAAATGGATGTAATTTATAGGTACTATTTATATGTTATATATTTTAATGTGATATGTATATTATACCTTCTTTTATCTAAAAAAATATTCATAATGTTATTAATAAAATCAAAGTTACAATATAAAAAATAAAAAATAAAAATTGAATTTAAAAAATACCTCACATCTAAAGCTCACACTTACACATCTAACACTCACACATCTAAAAGCTCACCCATCCACCCTAAACTGGGCTATAGTGCATTTCTCAGCCCAATCACATCTTTATATATATAAATACTCTTAGTTTTAATTTTATTAAAACAATAATAAAACATATAGCTACATATATATATTTTTGACATTTTTCTTTGACGTATTTTATAAATTTTTCAATTTAATTTTTAATGAGATATGCATAATATATATATAGCTTAAAAAAAAAGTTTATCGTTATATGTTAATTAAATTTAAACATAAAATTATGAAATGTAATGATTACAAATGTGAATTATTATTTTAATTTATATGGTAAAACAGATTTTATTTTATAGCTACTATTTATATTTTATATAAAACACACATGCCCACACACACATATATTCTTATTTCTAATTAAATATTCATTAATTAATGTTTTTGAGTTTTAATACGTTCATTAATTATGTTTTTCAAATATCATGGTTACTAATATATGAATCATTATTATTTAAAATTATTTTAAGGTGATTTGTATATTGTGATATAAAAAAATATGTTTGTAATTTTTATTAACAATATAATAAGTTGAATTGAATATTATGTTTTTTAATTATTATCTTTTGATTTAATTCTCTATCGAACAGGTCACTACAACATCTTCCCCACACTAGGCTAGAGAGTTCCTTTGTGTGCAATCATCATATTTTATGAGTAATTTGAATTTTCTCCTTGGTTCATTAGTAAACTTTTTAGTAGATTTATTCTCTCTTTCTTTCTTATTCTGCAAGTAGATACTTAAATATTTTCTCACACCCTATATCCTATTATTATGCTTAAAATCTAACTTGGTATTAAATCATAAATGAGTTTATGAAAAGAATTGATATTTTATTGTAGATTTCAAAATATTAAAATAGCCCAAAAAGAATAGAATGGCTTACAATGATCCTCACTCCTTTCAATTAATTCCACTGGAAGTCAAAGATTCTTTTATTGCTAGCAAGGGACTCTATAGGATTACAATAGGTATTGAAATTGAACTTACATCAACCATCTAGATATGAAATTACTTCAACGGGATGCATGTAGCCTACTTGAAACTCCGTTTCTTTAGCCTAAATGATACTCTGTTTCTTTATCTCACCTAATTGACTCTTTCTTGTTGAGCCAAGCTCAGCACTTAAAGTTTAGACAAACCTAGAGGGATCATTTGCAAGAAAGATGAGTGGAGAGGATATTAGCAAGATAATGAGATGGTTAATGTAGATCAAAACCATTTCGAGACCCTACAATGCTTCTTCTCCAAGTTATAGACTCTGATGATACAAGTAAAATCTTGTGGGACAGATAGGAGAGAGGAAATAGATATGCTTTACCTAATTTCTGAAGTAGGTCCTTAATATTTTGTCTTTCTCTCTTCTTTCCATAGTCCTTAATATTTTGTCTCTCTATCTTCTTTCCATATCATTAAAATCTCCATGGATAAGAATTATAAAATGGAATATTTGGATGATTTCATTAAGCCTTTGATACATGAGCATAATTAACTCATACACAATGGATTTATTAACCCTTATATACCCTATGCACTTACAATGAAGGATGATAATAAGAAATGTAAGAAAAAAAGAAGGGATCTTGATCAGATAGATGGAGAAATATCTCAAACTAGTAAGGAAATTAATATTCCCATAGGAGAAAAAACTAAGGAGAGAAAAAACTCCATATAATCCAACCAGGGCTTCACTCTTCCCTCTTCGTAGTCTATAGTCTATAGGTCTATAGAGTTGACTAAAGCCATTGCAGCATTACCCTTAGAAGCATTAGAGATTTCCTGTCAAAGCCTCAAAAAATTTAACAAGGGGCAGGAGGCATTCTCCTCACAGGAGTGCATAAATGGAGGAAAGCCTTGACATCCCAGAAAAGGTTCCTATTGTGATGAGATATGGCACTATGACATAACAATGTCATGTGGTAAGCTCTGTGTCTAGTATTTTTTTTGTTTCTTGACATCAACAAACCAATCAAAAATGAAATGGCTATCATTATTAGAATTCTTTCAACTGGTGGGATTAGTGGTAGAAACTTTCTACCTACTTTTCCTAATCATTGAAGACTATATAAATCTTGGAAAGGGGAAATGGACAGTTCAATTAGAGTGTATAACCCAATTCAATCTACTAAAACGATGCAATATCTCATAAAAGAGGATGAAGACTCAAATAATAGGGGGTTTGTCAAGGTTGGTGGTGAAACAAGTAGTAACAATTGCAGTTTCAAATGTAGGTGGGGTGGTAGATGGATTAAATGTATTATATATTGGTGTACTAGTTGTTGTGGTTGGGCACAATATGTATGTTAACACCTTGGAGTATTGAAAAATAAATTCTTAGATAGATTGGGTTAATGGTTGGATTCCTTTCAGTTTGAACAAAATCAAATGATAATAAAAGGAGATGTCTAGTGTTTTTGAGTTTCAAATCCAAACATTTTCTTGAGGTTTTGAATAGGTAGTATTCCTCTAGAATGAAAAATGATAGAAGCATTACATAGTGAATATGGATATTGTTTTCTTCTTAATATGGAACTTATAAGATGGAATCCTCTAGGAGTGCTGGGTTTGGTTGATCTCCAGGGATGGCAGTGGTAACTGACGAATACTCAAAGTCAAAGAAATTAGTGAGTTTGGTGAATTGGGATTCAATTTGAATGAAGGGAGATCTTGTATTTAATGAGGTTAAGAGATTGATATAATCTCCTAGATTTGGAGAAATCCCTAGGAGATCATCTGACAACCTATTTGTTCCTGCCATCAAGTATTAGTGAGACATCAAAACGTCCTCAATCAAAAAACCTATAAAGTTTTTTAATTTTTGGGGCTTCTTGGGGATAGAAGTGAGGAGTGGATCTTTCAAATTACTGAAGGTGCTAAGAGAGGTGGTGGGACTATATGAGAAAATATTTTTTGGAAGCCTCCAATTAAGAATTTATCGTAAGTTGATCCAAAATCCTATTGGATTTCCCATAGAAAGTTAAAGTTGTTACATCAGGTGTCTAGATATTGGTATTTTTTTGAGGGAGTAATTCTCATGGGATCAGAATGTATTACAGGCCCCGATTCATTGCGCCATGTGCATCCTTGTCCAAAAAATGAGAATAGTGAATATAACCTAACCTCATAAAAATATCATTTTACAAAATTTATAACACAATTGATGGTGGTCAAATGATTGAAAATCAACCTAGATGGAGGGTAAACCATATTTGATCGACAACATCATCGATGTGGATAAACTTATCGAGGTCATAATGGTATCAGAAAATGAGGTGGCTACCAAATACCAGATAAATTTTGAGAATGCACACTTTTATTATATTTTCACATTAAATAATGTTACATATAAATACATTTAGTGTTGTCTCAAGATAGGTAAACTAATCTTGGACACACAATCACTTAGTTGAGAGAATATCTCAACCACACACAAATCTAGGAACATCTAGATATAACAACCCTAAGGAATAGGAATAGACTCCTGTAGATAGAATGAATAACAACTGAGACAAGTAGGAATTACAATTTCCAAGTCACCCCCTTAATGACTACTTGTCTCGATCTCAATCTGCAAAGTCTAGTTGTCATCAAACATAACAAAAAAATATGTCGACGTCCATATAAAGGAGAAACCATCCACTGGAATGAATGGGTGCCAGCTGCTGCAACAGATAATCTACTAGGATGCCCTTCACATACATGGTTCTATCAACCATCATAACTGCATACAGGTACCTGTACCTACAAATCCCCCTCCATCATCATCATCATGGGTTTTATTGGATTACCCTCAACCATGAAAACATGGGCTCTCAACCACCAAGGCTCAACTCAGCCACCAAGGCTCAACACAACCACCAAGGCTCAAATCTTCCACCAACACACTTAATTCAGCCATGAAGGCTCAACACAGCCACAGAGGTTCAACTCTAACACCAAGGCACTCAATTTAGCCACCAAGGCTCACCATAGACCTAACTTAACCAGGCCAATTATTTTCTGAGCTCACCCTCAACCATGCTAAGGATTTTGTCGGTTGAACCTAAACCATGCCTACAAGAATCCCTTTCCACCTCACTCTTACACGTGGTTTCTGGCTTACCAAAAACCTACACCACAAAGTGGTTTACGACTAACCAAAAACCTACAATTACAAAGTGGTTTTAATATTACCACGAACTTCATGGGGGTATACATGCCTCATCAATGTTACATTACATACTCCAAATTTTGGAGTTACCAGGTACATACATTACAAAGACAAATGCAAAACATCCTATACTTGCCTACTAATAAATATATGTCACACTTAATACACCATGAATATGTCCCACAAACTCACACTATTTCACACAAACTTTTACTTTGTTTTCCATAATCCTTTAATCTCAGATGCAACTCCTCTAATGCCATCTTTAGTATCATGTCTTCATCATATCTTGCAAATTTGTGTATTATTGTAATGACTAGTTTCGACACACACTCATAATTGTGGCAATAGCTGGTCAAACCAATGTCACTTCAATAAAAACCATAAATACCATGACACAACATAATTATTATTAAAATCAACATTAAAATCATCAACATTAGCCCCAAACTCCTACATTTCAACTTGATCATTGACACCTTTATGATTCGACTAGCAATTTCTAGCTGCCCATTTAGATTATGTGCAGCTCGAGCATGTTCAAGTTTTGTAAATTGATAAGATAAGATGAATATATAATCCACTAGAATCATAAATAATCATATTTAACGCAGTCTCATAGGTCCATGTAGCAGCATATCTTAGAAACCACACCACATGACAGATAGTTGTGCTCACTGCACCACAGTCATCTCTCCATCGTTGTCAACCGACATCTAGTATCGGCACATAGGGAATGAGCTATGAAACTTCAACCATGGTTGAATTAGATCAGAATGGAACATGTGGTTACACAGCATCTGACATGCCTCGCTTCCCAGTTCAAACTCCTCCCACTGCGACAAGTCATAGCTGAGGTTCTCCTCGAAAAGTTTCATGGCAGGCATGTCCTCAACAGTGGATCTCGCAGTTGGAAGTGTGTCGTAATGATTTATATCATTCTCTGTTAGGCATTGGATTAGTGACTCAAGCCCTGGTCCCATGAAATATTCATCGTAGACCGCAGGCATGATTCCATTTGATGTAATAAATATCTGGATCAATAAGTTTCAGGACTCTCACCAACATTATGGTTAGGAATGAAATAGAATACCAAATGTGACACCCAACTACGGATATGTAGTAACATCGGCACAATAACGCGGTCACATAACCCTCAAGCAGTTCAAGTCAACCAACATAGGCTCTGCAACAATGTAACAACCCTAGTGAAAATTCCATGTAATAAAAGATAAAAAACAATAACCACAGATGAATGGGACACTTATTCCAAGCTGAATGTTGGGAAAGACATCCTAGGCGGTGTTCATTTGGCTGTTTATGGCTAAGTAAATTGGAAAAGGCAATGGCTAAGGCTTTGGAAAGACAAAATGGAATTTTTGGCACAATTATTTATGAAAATAATGGAAATTAGGAGACAAAGGAGGAGAAAGGTCACAGGTTGCATGTGAGGAGGAAAATGAAGGAAAATAATGGAAAGTGAAGAAAATAGAGGCCTCATTCGTAAAAAGGCTTCTGAGGGTTAGTTGGTAACCTTTTGTCAGTTTAGCTTTGGAGTTCACCCATTATTCTCTCTCTCTCATACTCTTGGACACTTAGAGTTTTATTGGTGCACTTTTCCTTTGGAGCAAGAAAGGTAAAGAAGGCAAGAGGAAGCAAAGATCAAGCAAGGAAAGGCAGGATAAATTAGCTACAGCAGGCTTCATTGCAAGTATCGACTTGCATTTCTATTTTCCTTGCTAGATTTGGCATGAATGGGATTGCATGTGTTTCTTTTCTACCATGGAATGGGTTTTACCAAGTGTGACAATAATTTTAGCCTAGCCTCGCCATTTCCTAATAGCTTTAATGAGATGTATTCTCTCATACGATTTGTGTGGGATGGTTGGATTGGATTCATAGCCGAGTGGGTTGGATCTCTGAATTGACAAACACATGGTGGTAGTGATCCCTAAACCATACTAAGGATGCATGAAGCCACTAGCCTAGTGGCCCTTGAAGCAGACTACGGGTTGCGGTAAATCTAGATTGCTTGCCTCGGTGGGCCTAGGAATCCTTACCGGTGAATGGTGGGATATACGATAAAAACAGGAGTTGGATTTCTCTCCGTTGGGCCTAGTGATTTTGATATGTAATTCACATTAAAGCCTGGAGAGTATATCTCGGTGTAGGGCCTAATGATCCTTGGATCAGACTGCAAATGCACGTAAAGCCTGAGAGCCTAGGAAGCACTCAAATTCCTCACGGTGTAGGTGGAGAACTCCAGTGGCATCCACATTGATTGGTGTTTTTGATGTGTTCTATGAGTCCCACATTCATGCTTGGAATATGGCACGGGGGTGATTGGCTGAAGAGAGACTTGGCTCAACCAATCTATGGTCAGGTGGAACATGGTAGTTCCATCATCGGTTGGTTCATTGTATTAATTAATGAGAAATTACTTCCATTGATTTTCATGTGTAAATGTACTGGTGTATATATGGATTTTGATGGTTGATATTTTTATTGTATTCCTGTTCCTATTATGTTGGTTATATGTACATTTTATGGTAGCAACTATGTTTGGCTCTTAACATATTTTTACTTGTATTTGAATGGATATTGTTTCTATGACCTAATAAGTGATAAGGCAACAAATGAAATGAGGAAATAGTGGTTCATGGAGATTCGCAGATAAGTATGAGATCCCTACACTTAATTCTATTGTTTACACTTGTAGGTTACATGTTCACAATATGTTTGATGAAATGCATGTCACGGCTAGTAGGGGTCTGGTTAAGGTCTTGATCAACTATTTGCTTTTGCATCATTGTCTCCCTTTACTTTACTTGATTCTAAGCTTTCATTCCATTTTGGGTTGTGGCCTGGGCTCTGGGCCTGAAAAAGTGGCTGAATTCTCGGGGTCACTAGCACAAAACTAGCAAGTTTGGTTGACATTCACTGACAGGTAGGCCCATGAGAGCGACTTTAGGTCTCTAGTCAGCCTCCTGTCCATAGCATGAGAGAAACTATGGCCTAAAAGGTCCAAAACAACAGTGAGACCCAGGTATAGGCTATCTGAGTGGTTGACATGCCTCCTAAGGGTTTTGTTGATTGTGTGTGATGTTCCATAGATTCCACTTCCTTAAGGTTACCTAGGAGGTTGAATCTTATCATAATAGCCTCTCGTCTCATGTTTACCCTAGTTGGCATGGTTACCTGAGTGGATGTGGGAGGAGGGTGTTACATAGTGGTATCAGAGCATGGTTCAATTCTCAAAGTGAATGAGTTGAACATGTTAGGCATGCATGCATGTTAATGGCATGTGTGTCTCTTACACTTATATACTTGTTGCAATTGCTTGATGATGGATTAGGATTGTAGTATGGTTATCTGTTAAGTTATGGTATGTTCTATGCTTATAACAGTTTACTTCTTTTTCTTATTATATTCCACAGATTAGCAATCACATGTACATAAAGTAAAGTGCAGATAGAACATTAAACGATCGACAGAAAACAAGCCAAGACAAGAGACACAAGATGTGGCGGCTAGCCAGGGACAAACCCCACAATGTGTGGGGAAACCCTTTGATCAAATCTTCTTTTATCTTCAATAATTCAGCAGAGAGAAATAGTACAATAAATCTGATTCATATCAGCAGTAGCAAACCCTAGATCAGCAGCATCAGCATTAGCGGCTTCATTATCAAACTAGGGCAGACCATATCTCACAAACCGACCGTCGGATTGACTTCATTCCACCACCAAAAGTTTCGGCTTCCAGAGGAGGTTCAGATGAACCTACAGCGCAGTTCAGATGAGGAGATCTTCTAGGCCACGCAGGTCAATCTTTACTTCTGCAGTTACAGCTTCAGTTTCAGCAGTTTCTGGCTTCAAACTAGGGTAGTCGATATCTTGCAAACCGTTCATCGGATTGACTTCATTCCACCACCAAAAGTTGCGGCTTTCCAAGGAGGTTCAGATGAACCTACAGCACAATTCCAAAGAGGAGATCTTTTAGGCCACGCAAGTCAATCTTTAGTTCTGCAGTTGCAACTTCAAATTCAACAGCTTCCGGCTTCACATGTGTGAGAGAGAGAGACCCATTTCTGCGCAGTAGAGAAGAGACTCATTTCTACGCAGTAGAGAGAGAGAGAGAGAGATGTGATGAGATGAGTGAGTCCAAATGAGGAAAAGTCCTCTTATATTTATACACAACGTTGGTGGGTGAATAGATGCGACTGTTGGGCTTCTGAGCCTACATGAGTTGTAGGTCGGCTTGATAATAATTCCATAATCAAAATAAATTCATATCTCCATGAATACTTATCGGAATCGGATGATATTTATATCAATACTACACCTCTCGATGAGAGGAATCTAATAAAAATATTATCAGCCATGAATAAGATGACCCACATGAAGTTTTTCCCTGGTTGCCAATTTTAACACTCCCTCTCAACCATGGAGAACTTCATCTGCAATCTGTCTATCGGTCGTTACTATTCATCCATCAAATGCACTGCCTTATATAGTCTGACCCTGCCCTGCTCTGCTCAATTCTGCCTATCCTTCTTTGACTTGTTCTGCCCTGCACTGATCTGTACTGATTTGCTTTGTTATGCTCTGCTCTTGCATTATTCTGTTCTGCTCTGATTTTGTCCGAATTATGAAGAAGAAGAAATGATCGAGGATGTATCGTACTAACTCAAAAGTCAGTCTCAGAGTATGTACCACTGGTCCCAGACGAGTCTCAACCAACCCAAAGTCAACGTCATAGTGAGTACAACTCCAATGGTCCCAGACCAATATCATCCTCCACTAACTCAAAGTCAGTCTCAGAGTATGTACCACTGGTCCCAGACCAGTCTCAACCGACCCGAAGTCAGCTTCATAGTATGGTACAACTCCTACCACTGGTCCCAGACCAGTATCATTGATCCTAGATCAATGGAGGTCATCCTAGCGTAGGGAGTACAGTAGTTACAACGATGCGTCCATCGGTACTACTATGGTCCCTAACTTCATTTCCCTGCTCATTGATCAGATGAGAGGTACTTCCCATGAGTCCCAGACTGCATGGGTAGGATTCCTCGATAGGAGAACTAATCAATCCTGTCCTCACAGGAGAACACATCAATCCTGCTACAATTGCCATGGAGAACACATCAATCGAGGCCTCACAGGAGAACACATCAATCCTGCTACAATTGCCATGGAGAACACATCAATCCAGGCTGCCATGGAGAACACATCAATCCAGGCCTCACAGGAGAACTAATCATCCTGCTACACAGGAGAGTGAATCATCCTGTTCCACAAGAGAGCGAATCATCTTGTCCCACAAGAGAGCGAATCATCTTGTTCCAGTGTGCACCACCAGGGGAGGGTGAGTCACCCTGTGGTCATATGTTGCTCTAGTAGGAACCG
>Ga0181464_1001025_pt1 | contig 13526 bp, 13 predicted proteins | sample InSIn2gowninarea_FD_119074 | JGI IMG/M metagenome (GOLD analysis project Ga0181464, IMG submission 119074) | Clean room microbial communities from NASA Spacecraft Assembly Facility at Jet Propulsion Laboratory, Pasadena, California, USA -... ...
TTATGATACCAAGGTAATTATAATTGTAAATGTAATATTAGTTTCATTAAATGAGATATTATATATTTTATCGTTGATGATTGTAATATTGGCATTAAATGTATCTCTAGTCATTAATGCTCCTCTCTTAGAGGTAGAGCATCCCCCTAGGTGATTGCACTGATTATGAGGTCATTTAGAGCTCCAAGGATGTATGTGCTACTTCAAACTAGGCATTGGTAATTTTGAGGAAAGTGGATAACCCTATAGCATGGATGTTAGGTATGGGAGCATCCTAAGATCCCACATTGTCCTTCCTAGGCACATGGACCTATAACATTAATCATAAGATGTTCCAACATCACCTCCTATTGAACGTTGGCATTCCTATCTCTTAGATGTGATTTCATCCATCCCAAGGCTCCCCATCTTGAATGTTTCATACATGAGAATACAAATCACATATCTCCACCATCAAATCATATCAATGTAATATTAGAAGATTCACCCTCACCTATAAAAAGAGAACTTGTATCCATTATGAGATATGTTGAATTTTATATTAAAACCTTTATTTAAGATTGAGTGGTGACTCTACCCTTTACACTTGTGAGATGAAATGCATTTGAGGTATCAAGGGGATAGGAGGCTATCCTTGAACTTACTCTAGTCATCTTGAGAGGAACATTGTTAGTTCCGTCACAATTTCTATAGAGGAGACCTTATCTTTCCTCACTACTTCTAGGATTAGTGAGGCCTTGGAGCCATCCAAAAAAAGCCTATTAGAGATAGTCCTGGTACAAACTCCTTAGGTAAAAATTTTTTATTATAATTCCTTTATTCTTACTATATCAAATACAATTACATTCTATTATTGAAATATTTCTATTTATCTCACTATGCTTGGATGTTAGAGTTGGAAGCATTATTAAATTATCACATTATTATTTTCTCTTCTTGGTTGTAACATTGGATCTACAGTGATATTTTCATTTCTTAACATTTATTTCAGCTCTCCAACTTGGATGTTGGTTTTGTGGAGCATTTCTACACTATTGAAGTACCATTTTGCTTCTTGATGAAGTCATTAGAATACTAGAGATATTTTCTTACATTAATCATGGAATTTATCATCATAGCTAGATGTTCAATTTGAAGTTATTTTCTATAAGTTTGATTTTGTATCTTTCATTCCTAGCAAGTAGTTGGATATTTGGTGCATGTTTGAGCTTATTTTGAGCAGTTTAGAAGCTAGAAGCTAAATGTCCCTCTCCTAGGGAATATTTAAGGAGTGAGCCCTATAATGGTTCATCACAAAAGATTGTTAATTCTTAATATGAATACTACCTTTTGATAATCGATATATAAAAAGATGAATTTGATTTCAGCTTTCAACATCTATAGTTACATTACTATGTTCATTGGTTGGAAGATGTCTTATCATTCAATATAGTTGAAAAAGATAATTAATTCTTGGTTAGGCAAGGTGTACTAAGATAATTAATGCTTGAATAGGCAATTTGTACTAAGATAGTTAAAGTTTGAATAGATAAGGTGTACTAATATTAATGGTGAAGGTTCTTAGAAATGTACCAAGATGATTTATAAAATCTTATACTAGTATTCTTTATCATTGAATGATTTCATATCATAAATGTTTGATTAAGTATCTACCATGGTATATCATCAATGTATCAATATTGAGATGATAAAATAGCAAATTGTAACATAAAGAAACTGTAAGTAGATTATGTCTATTTTGAACAATAATGCAAAACATGATATATGGATCTTATTAAGTAAATATATTTGATTCTGCTAAGTGAATATAACTATGAGTCATATAATAAAATAAATATGATTCTTGAACCATTGGTGAATCATAATCTTGAAAATACTGATGAAAATATTCTCATTAGGATAACTCATTGTGATTGCAACACTGTTTTGAATAACAAGATGAATTGAGTTTTAACATATTATGAATTGCATTGGTGAACACATATAAAAAATTATGTGGTTTAATTCAAATGATTTTAAATATCTTACTAAGTAGGTATCTGATAATGTTGTTCTATACTCACTCCCTTAAATATACTCCTAGATTACTTTGTATATGAAACCATAGTCTCATACGTATATACAATGTATGTATCCTTTTGGACAATCATATTTTGGAATCTCTTAAGATCTATATGCTACAATACATATGGTAGGGCTTGTACAACCTCTATTTGTTAATCCTAAGTTATAACTTGGGCTTGTAGGATCTCCATCTATATCTACATGGATGATCAATATGTGAATTTATTATTAGTTTTCTAATTTTGTAATAATGCTATAATTTATAAAAGGGAAATATTGTAGTACTGTAAATAATTATCAATTTGAGCATGAAAAAGACAACGATTCTAATGGAAATAACATAACATGCAATGATCATAGAACATGAAATAGCATATAAGGATAGGATTTTTACTGAATGGTAATAGAATCACCAGCCGCTTCGAGGGGGATATCTCCTTACAACTCTAAATGCAAAAAATAATGTCCCAGATATGTCTTTCCACATACTTCCACCTATTTATAAGCTACTAGCCCTAACCCTAATAGAAATGCAAAATTGGGCCCCACCCTTACAATCACAATATTATGGATACAATATAGGCTGACACATTAATTAAACTAATACTAACACCCAAAATGTTAGGATATGGGATCCTAACATGCCACCCCTCTTGGGATGAAGCTTTCTCCTCAAAGCTTGAATTGTGGAAACTACTGTTGCAGCTGGTGAAGTATTTCCCATGTTGCATCTTTAGGTTGCATGCCTTGCCACTACATAAGGACTTTGGTGATGATGCAGTTTCAAAGCTACCATGAATGTTGATCTAGAATTGCCTCAGGTATGATTACCATTGATGCATCCTCTATGAGCTCAGGTAATCATGTCTGAATTCGAACCTCCAATCCAACCACTTTCTTGAGATAGGATACATGAAACACTAGGTGAATCTTGGAAGAATCAAGAAGTTGTAATTTATATGCTATTGGGCCAATGCGCTGTAACACCTTGGATGGACCATTAAATTTTGGGGCCAATTTTTGTAGGCCTTTTATTTTTAAGGATTTTTGGCGATAAGGTTGCAACCTCAAAAAGACCATGTCATCTACTTGGAACTCCCTTTCAACACATTGCTGATCTACTTGTTGCTTCATATGATGTTGGGCTATCTGAAGATTATCTTTGAGTATTCGAAGAATATCATCTTGAGTGACCAATGTTGAGTTGAATACCTAAACCTTATTGGTACCTACAATATATGAGGTGACTATTGGTGGAGCTTGACCATACACAGCTTTGCAAAGGGTCATCTTACTAGCTGAATGATAAGATGTATTATACCACCACTTTGCTAAGGGAAGCCATCAGACCTAATGCCCAGGTTGTGCTGATGCAAAATAATGTAAATATGTTTCCAAACACTTATTAATAATTTCTATCTGATCATCAATTTGTGGATGATATGTTGAGCTCATGTTTAAGTGGGTACCTTGCAACTTGAAAAGCTCTTACCAAAAATGGCTTGTGAAAGTGGGATCACAATCACTGATAATCATCTCTGGCATGCCATGTAGTTTGAAAATTGTATCCATGAATAATTATGCCACTGTCAATGCCTTGTAGGGGTGAGATAATCAACCAAAATGAGCATATTTGGATAACCTACCAAACACCACTAGAATAACTAATTTCCCATTGCATTTAGGAAGGCATTTAATGAAATCCATTGAGATATTGGTCCATGTGCGATTAGGTATGGGTAGAGGCTAATGGAGTCCTGGAGTACCCACTATCTCACCCTTTTATCATTGACACACATCGCAAGTTGCTACAAACTACTTAATATTAGATTTCATTCTTATCTAATAGAATGATTTTACCACCCATTTGTAAGTTTTCAAAAATCCCTCATGTGCTGATGTAGGTGTGGAATGTAATTCTACCAGTATTTCTAATTCACATTGGGATGAAGATGGTAACAAAATTTGGCCCTTGAATTTCAAAATATCATCATTCCATGTGTGGTGTGGTTTACTCATGGGATCTTGAGTGATTTGTAGAATCAATTCTTGGATGGAACTATCCTTTGCCCACTCCTATTTAACCTTATCCAACCATTGAGGAATAGGAGATGAAATAGCTTTCAATGCTACCTAATCTTTGAATTTTTTGGATAAAGCATTAGCAACCACATTCTCTTTACCTTTACAGTATATTATCTCATAGTCATACCCTAATAGTTTGGTCACCCATTTTTGTTGCTCAGGTGTAGAAATCCGTTGCTCAATAAAAAATTTCAAACTATGATGATCCGTGAGGATGATGAAATGGTGGCCAATGAGATATGGTCTCCATCATTGAACTGCATGGATGATGGTGAGCATTTATTTTTCATATGTGAATTTACCCAAATTTTTACCAGAGAGTGCTCTACTAATGAATGCTAAAGGATGCCCTTCCTGCATCAATATTGCCCCAATTCTAACACCACAAGCATCACTTTCTATCATAAAGGTTTTAGAAAAATCTGGCATTACCAATATTGGGGTGGTACACATTGCATCCTTAAGCTTAAGGAAAGCTGCCTCTACTTGGGGAGACCATTGGAATGCATTCTTTTTCAACAACAATGTTAGAGGTGTTGCGATCTTACCATAATCCTTCACAAATTTCCTATAATAGCCTATCAATCCCAAGAATCCTCGAATACTTTTCAAGGTTGTAGGAACTAGCCAATTCTACATGTCAATGATCTTATGTGGGTCCACCTTCACTCCTTCGGATATAATATGGCCTAGGTAATCAATTTCCCGCTTACCAAATGAACATTTGGATTTTTTTGCATATAGCCTATGTTCTCTCAAAATATGTAAGGTTTGTTCAACATTTGCCACATGTTCCTGCCATGTCTTACTGTAGATCAATATATCATCAAAGAAAACTAAAATAGATTTCCTAAGGAAGGGAAAAAGCACCTAATTTATTAAACTTTGAAATGTGGATGGAGCATTTATGAGTCCAAATGGCATGAACAAGAACTCATAATGGCCCTCATGAGTGCAAAAAGTAGTTTTTGATATATCCTCCTCCTTGAGGTGAATTTGGTGATACCTAGATCGTAGGTCCAACTTGGAGAAATATCTTACCCCATGTAGTTCATCCAATAATTCATCTATGAATAGTATTAGAAATTTGTCCTTGATGGTAAGTTTGTTGAGGGCCCTGAAATCCACACACATACGCCATGAGCCATCTTTCTTACAAACCAATATAACTGGAGAAGAATATGGGCTTACACTTGGTCGAATTACTCCTGCATCCAATAGTTCCAAAACCAACTTTTCAATTTCATTTTTTTGTAAACAAGGATACTGATAGGGGAAAATATTTGGTGGTTGACTTCTCAACACCAATCGGATAGCATGATCATGAGATCATTGGGGGGTAAACCTATTGGTTCCTCAAAAACCTATGCATGTTTACTCAATATGGGCTACAGATCCTTAGGTTTTGTAACTTCTGATTCAGTGATTACCAAATAGGATAATTATGCTAGCATTCTTTTCCTAGTCTTTTGTAGGATCTTTTCCATGCGATGGGAGCTCACAATTTGTAAAGGTCCACCCTGTAACCCTTTTAGAGTATGCTCTTGTTCATATATTTGGAAGGTCATCCATAACTCTACAAAATTCCACTACATGGTACCCAAGGTTCTTAGCCATTGCACCCCCAAAACTATATCACATTCCCCAAGTGGTAAAGTGTACATGTCACTTTTCAATGTATAGTGGCCCATGCTTAATTTGACATTATGACACATTCCCTTACATGCTATTTTTCCACCATTACCAACCATAACCTCAAAGTTATTTGTAGGATGGATGTAACAGTCAACAGCCTTAGCCACCCGCAGATCAATAAAATTATGAGTACTACCCGAATCCAGTAGTACGATGAGAGGGTATTTTTAAAAAAATCCTTTGACCTTCATAGTTTGTGGGGTAGTAATTCTGGATAATGCATTGTAAGATATAACTGAGGCCACTTCATTAAGAACTTCCTCTGTAGTCTCTTCATATACACTCTCATATTCTTCCTCACTAGGAGCATCAGAATCAAGCAAATATAACTTTTGTTAAGTACAATGATGATCGTAAATAAATTTCTCATCACAATTATAGCATAGTCCCTTCTTTCAATGCTCTTCCATTTCTTCTCATGTCAATTTCTTTGTGTGCATCATTTGATTTGGTGTGGGAGAACTTATGTTATTTGAGGATTGGGATTATTTTATGCCTTTATGAAGGTAGGCCTTACATTTCTTTGCTAAGCACTAGCCTTATCTTCAGCAAGCTTTGCCAAGGCGATCGCATCCATCATAGTTTTGGGATTAAACATTTTGACCTTTGTTTTAAGTTCTTCCTTTAGTCCACTGATAAAACAACTTGTAAAAAATGTATCATCTAACCCCTTTGTGTGATTGGCTAATTTCTTGAACTAGTTTTGGTATTCTTTAATGATCGTGGTCTGACACAACTTGGTTAATGATCCTGTAAAGTCTTCATACTCACTCAGACCAAAATGGATCAATAATTTTTGAGTGAATTCATCCCATGAAGGATCAGGATGAGTTTTTGAATACCATTGGTGCCATTGGAGAGCCTCACGATCCAAATGGAAGGTTTCCATATGCACCTTCAAGTCTTTTAGAATTTGGTTCAATGTAAAATATTGTACGATCTTATAAATCCAACCAACGGAATCCTCTCCATCAAATCGGGGAAAATCTAATTTAGTGGTGCATGGGAGAATGAAACCACCTTATTGGCCCTAAATGGTTTGGTGATGCCCATGGGGGTTTCCTGACTATCCTGACTACTGTGAACTGATTGCATTATTGGTATGACTGAGATTGAGTTGAACCTATCACACTTATTATCAAGGGTTTGTATTTGGGTCTATAGTTGTTGGATTTTTTCCCTGAATGTGCTAGTAAGTGTATCTGCCATTTGTTGGATCATAGTTTGAAAGGTCATCATAGTAGGATCAACTTGTGCTACTATGTGGGATCTTGTCTCAGGTGCTATTTTTGGAAACTGCTAATTCTGAACTACTAATTCTAAAAAGCACTCTTTATGAAACTGTTAATTCTAAAAACTGCTATTTTTAGAAATTGCTATTTTTAGAAAGTGCCCAAAAAAGTGTATGGGTGTAGTATACCAAAATGATCAGCTCAAAAAGATGATCGTAATGGGCTAGGTATCTTAATGATGATTTTTGAAGTCCAAAACTATTTTTTTTTTATGTCTATGGGTTTGTTTGCTTTTATTAACAACTGCTAAAATGGTCCAATTTTTTTATTATTTGGATATGAAGGTTTTGTTACTTTTGAACTACTATTTTTGGTAGCTCTAAAAAATTGCAATCGCATAATCTACTTCTTGCTTCAAGGTTCTTTGTGTAAAGGAATGATTCTAGGGTAAGGATTATCTACTCTGTAGGCTTGTCTAAACATCCCTCCTATCCAACTTTCACAAGGAAAGAGGCTACAAATATAGCTTCTGTGATAAGTAATTTTCCAGCATCACTTGTTGGTGCACTATAATTTACAGACAGCTGACACAACTTCCTACCTAGTTTTTGTTTAAAGCCTAGATAGTCTCTGATATACCTTTTGGTATGTGGAGTTCGATTTAGTGTAGGGTTCTATCTAAGGCCTGGGTATTGATGCAGAGTTTTTTGTACCTCACTTCACACATAGCTTTATGGGCAAGTGTGCTTAGCCAAAAATGATAGATCCTCCTGGATATTTTAAAACTCTCAATATAGGGTTTCTAGCTTAGACCTCTAAGAAATTTTTTTTTCCTACAGCAGAATGGCCTTGGAAAGTGCTCTGATACCAGATGTAACAATGCTACAATTTATAAAAGGGAAATATTGTAGTACTGTAAATAATTATTGATTGGAGCATGAAAAAGATAATGATTCTAATGGAAATAATAGAACATGCGATGATCATAGAACATGAAATAGCATATAAGGATAGGATTTTTACTAAATGGTAACAGAATCATCAGTCACTTCAAGGGGGATACCTTCTTACAATTCCAAATATGAAAAATAATGTCCCAGATATGTCTTTCCACATACTTCCACCTATTTATAAGCTACTAGCCCTAACCCTAATAGAAATGTAAAATCAGGCCCTGCCCTTATAATCATAATATTACGAATTACAATATAGGCCAACACATTAATTAAACTAATACTAACACCCAAAATGTTAGGATATGGGATCCCAATAAATTTATTTATGATATATATGCAAAACTAATGCAAAGTGTAGATTAAAAATAATGCATAAATAATAAATTGATGGACTATTTATCTACAATGTAATATTGAAGCATATATAAAAAATATGGTATCAAATGAACATGATAAATAATTTACCTTCATCAAATACATATACAAATAAAAAATAATAATCATACATAAATCATAGTACTAAAACTTTATAAATGAATACTGTTAATGACCTAGGTGCATGCTGCTAGTAATGTAAAATATGCAAATCCATAACTAGAAATTGAAATACATGAAAGAAGGTCAAAAGGATGTAGCAAATCTATGAAGAGGTGGTGTTATGAAACACCATTTTTTTGGATCAAATGATATCGCATGTTCTAATCTTTCTCTCAAGATATTTATTGATATTGATTGATATATTTTATGTTGCTTTTGATATTCTTTTATAGCAATATTTTGATACTTTTTTATTCTTGGGATCATTACCTTTTACATTTTTTATGGTGTCTCTTTTGATATTTAACACCTCTTACATTATACAATGGTCTATTACATTTCCTTGGGTACCTTTTAACCCTCTTTACAATAAATAATTCTTGATGCTATAAAATGAATTATTTAATAAATTTTTAGGCATTTACATTTTGCCCCTCTTTGGAGGTGTGATTGAAGAAATGAGATTACATATCCAAAGAAAAAGTATAGAAATGTTTTTTGAAATCTCCATCTGGTATTGCTATTTGATGATGATGAGGGTGCTTTGTTGCCCCTTTTGGCTTGGTTGCCCCAAGAAAGCTCCTTGAGTGGTGCACCTAAGACAAAACCTAAATAACTACATCCTTTTTAACCTTACACTATTCAACCATGAATTTGGCCATTCTGTTATTTTTGATACTTAGGAATTTGATGCTTTTACATCCATACATTGATACATAAGTGATCCTTTGATTTCAGCTCTAGATTTATTGATGTGAACATCATTGATGGTGTATAAATAGTGTGGCACACTATTAATAATGTGTATTCATATTCTTTTGGATTTCTTCTTTTGATGTAGGTATTTGTAAAAAGTGTTAGATATACCTTGCATGAAAATATTTTGGATACATAGTGAGTTATATCATTTATTAATGATGAATCAATATCAGCAATCTACTTATGATTACATCATCAGTTTATCTTTTATGTGAATGAACTCTCACTAGCTATATTGGTGGCTATCAATGGTAATACATTTTATGTCTATGAACCTAAGATATTATTCTTTGTATGGTTCAAAGAAAAAATCATATGGATACATAGCAAGTTGCATCATCGATTGAGGATAAATCAATATTCATAGCTTTCTCATGGCTGTATCACCGATCTAACTATTAAGTAAGTGAACTCTCACTAGTTTTATTGATGGCCATCGATGACCTAGCATTTTTATGTCCATGGTTAAGAGACATTATACTATATTTTTTTGTTTTGTTTTTTATTTTATTCTAATGGATATATACAAATAGTAATGCACACCATAAGTAACATCCTAATAATCAAATAAATTGTAGAAATAAAAAATTGAACATAAAATGCATGTACCTTACATAAAATATACATTATTTTACAAGGTACATAGTCATCATTTTATGTAAAGAAGCATTTAAGATGCATGTAATTGAAGGTATATTCTTTTCCATCCATGGATGATAAATTGTAAGCTCCTCATCCTATTGTATCAATGACAACAAATGGGCCTATCCAATTTGGTTCAAATTTTTCTTTTGCTTCATCATTTGTAGTTATTTTGTTGATATTTCAACACCAAGTCTCCTATTTTGAATTCCTTTTATTTTATCTTCTTTCCAAATTCCCTCTTCAACTTTCCATGATATGCCTTCTTATGTTTAATTTCCTTGATTCTCTTTTCATCTAGTTCCTTCAATTATTGTAATCTAGCTTTCCTTTCTTCTTCGTATGATATATCTCCTTGTAGTAAAATTCTCAAAGATGGTAACTCCAACTCTAATGGTACAACAAATTCATCTCCATAAACTAAGGAAAATGGTATTTCCCCAGTGGCTATTCTAATACTTATTATGTATAGCCAAAGTGCATAAGGTAACTATTCATGCCAATTTGCTTTATACATATCCCATGTTTTGGCCAAGATGCTCTTTATGGTTTTGTTTGATACTTCTACTTGACCATTTCCTTAAGGATAATATACTAAAGAAAATGTTTGCATACTATGAAACTTTTTGTAAAAGTATTTCATGTCTTTACCTTTGAAACTTTTTCCATTATCCATGATCAATCTTTTTGGTACTCCAAACCATGTAATGATATTTTAAATCAAGAGAGCAATGATTTTATCTTATGTTATTGATTTCATCCAAGTGACCTCAACTAACCTTGTGGTAAACTCTATAGATATGATAATAAATTTGTGACCTTCCCTTGAATTTGGATTGATAAGCCCAATCAAGTCTATGCCCCATGTTGCAAATGGTCATGGTGAAATTATGGAGTTCAACTCTTAAGTTGGGTTTTTTTTTATAAATTTGCATCTTTTTGACATTGTAAACAAAATTATTATAATTTTCAATAAATTTATTTTTGTACCTTTCTTACTGAGGTGTTGGAAATGTAGGTCTAACTTTGATCAACTTTTTTTCATCATTTATCCCAATTTTGACATCTACTAGTTCCTCAGTTGCGAATGCCAATTCATCCTTTTGCTATAATAATGATGGTAACTCTTCCAATCCTTGAATATTACATGTATCATCATACTCTTATTAAACCTAAAACACTTCATTAAAATTCACCTCCTATCCAAAATACCCATATTCACTAAGAATGTAACTTGTTTACCTTTTATCATTTTATTTAAGCAATTTTGAATGTGCTCCATGTATTCTAAGATATCATCATCAATATTGAAGTAATCAAACTCGAGTGGTATAGTATTGTTAATCCATACATCCTCATCAATATCATTATAAATCTTAATCAAATTATACTCTTTTATGAACTTGATAAATCCCATTATTTATTTTATATTTTGATCACTACCCAATCCATTCTTAGTTTTCTAAGCTCCTAAGGTAGTAGGAAAAGAAGACATACCATGTTCTAATTTGCCTAAAACCCCTCCTCTGTATTTGCAATTTTAAATCATGTATTTATAAACAAAAATATATGGAAAGGTTTTATCCATTATGTTCATTATTTGATCCATCATTGAGGTTACTGTATTTGGTGATATCATTATTGCAGAGTAAGAACCCCCATCATCTTCATTATTTTCATGTCATTGAAAATGTTTTAGTAGTATAGTATGTTGTTGATAGCCTTCAACATTTAGAATTTTCATTCATATTATATCTTTTATGGATGTTAACAAATCAAACTTCTCAATTCTGTATGTTCCCATTCTTATCTCTACAATATGAGGCTATTTTTCAAATTTCATCATTGCTACACCTACTTCCAAAGGTACAATATCATATCTAGGATAAGTCATTATGGATTCCTCCATGTCTACCATATTACATAAGGAATATGATTTTGGATCACCTATTATTATATGTACCTCATCCTGATATTCAAATTTCAACTTACCATGTACTATAGATGGTACTGCATCCATATCATGAAGCCAATGTCTTCCTAACAATATGTTATATGAAAACTTTGAATCCACAACCTAAAACTAAGTTTCAACTATCTTGATGCTTATTGTAATAAAAAATGTAGCCATTTTCGCTATATTTTTGGATGAGCTATCATATGCTCTAATTCAAAATGTGGCTTCTTCTAAGGGAGGGATCTCTACACCTTTTTCTTGAAGTTGTATCAAAAACTTATGTGAACATACATTAATAGCTGATCCATTATCTACCAATGTTATTTTAGTTTTCAATTAATCTATCATAGGTGTAATATACAAAGCTAAACATTCAGCAAGAATTTCTCTACTTAGCTTTTTAGATCTATAAAATAAAATTCCATCACATTCCTTAATATATTTAAGTTTTTCAAAAAATATGGTAGCGAACATATTGGTAGAACATATTTCTTTTTTGAATAGAGAATATAAGATCTCCCTATGTGTTTCAGATGTAGATATGATATTATACAAACTAACCTTAGCAGGAGTACTTTTCAATTACTCAATCATGCTTTAAGTTTTTGGATTGGGTGGGACAGTTACTTGTCCAATAGTAATTGGATTTGAAATGTGCCTTGTACATCCCCTTCTTATTCTAGCATAGAATTATTTATTGACTAAAACTATGTTCACCATTACCTCTGGATCTGAATGTTTCTAATAAATTTCATATCTCCCTTGTGTAATAAGATAATAAATTATAACTTCTAATGCTTTACAAAAAATTATAGAATAACCTTTTATTTGATGATAAGTGCATTAAGAATATGAAGTTTCCATTGGGATACTATCATGTTGTGATGTTTTCTAATGGATTCAATAAATCCCTTTTCATTAGATCTCTCATAATAAATCTTGGCTGAATTGGAAACACATACCTTCTATCTCTTGTTGTAGCTGATCTTGTCAATTTAGGGGGAGATGCAGGTGCATCAACCATATTCATTATCTTTTCTTTCTTATTTATTATTCCCTATGATTATCCTTATTATAAGAAGTATATGTGTACTTGATATATCCTAAATTAAGAAAAAGTTTATCTTTTTGCAATAATTCTTTTACTAATACCCCAAATCCCATACCCTTATCATTTGGAGCATGCAAATTAATAATAGAAAAAATATAATCTCTAAATATGCCATAAATTTTACCCTCATCCAATTTTCTATGAATAGATTTCTATACCTTTTTAAATCTTGGAATATACTTCTCTAGGGTTTGATTATTTTCTTGGTACATGGCACATAACTCTATAATAGTTCCTTGCTCTTTAACATTATGCTTGTATTGACCCATGAATACTTGTACCAATGAATTGAATGAATCTATATATCCTTACAAAAAAATGTAGAACCATTGGCTAGCATCACCTTTTAAACTCCTTGGAAAAAAAATTACCGTCATCTTCTCCTTTGATCCCAATTTCAATAAGCACTCCCCCTGAAAGCTAATAAGATGCTACTTTGGGTCTTGTTCACCACTAAACATCTCAAAATTGGGGGTCTTGTATTCATA
>Ga0181464_1001028_pt1 | contig 13522 bp, 14 predicted proteins | sample InSIn2gowninarea_FD_119074 | JGI IMG/M metagenome (GOLD analysis project Ga0181464, IMG submission 119074) | Clean room microbial communities from NASA Spacecraft Assembly Facility at Jet Propulsion Laboratory, Pasadena, California, USA -... ...
GATACGAGATGCATTGTTAAAGATGCTTTGATCTATTCAAATTCCAAAGAGAAAACGCCGGATCGTAACCCAAGGACCATTAATCATTATGCATGTTTTTCATGCGGATATCGTAAAGTTGTTTTGCCTTTTGCCCGTGCCCAAACCACGCTCCATACCATTTCCAGATGCAAAAAAGATGAGAATGCTTTGTGGAAAGATGATGCTAAGGAAATGATAAAAGATCGCTCAATCGAAAGAGAAAGAGGTCAAAAGGAAAGACGGTATGCCTTAAGGAGGCCGAGAAGGTTGAGCTTGTTTAGGCAACAACCTTGACAGGCTTCTTCTTGGAAGCAGTCGACTTTGCACTCGCGTTTGCAGTCGCGGGGGCAGCCTTGGGACAGTAGATGTTTCCAGCAGTGGCGTTGACGTACTGGCCCTTCTCAGCAAGGACAAAGTCCAGCGGTGATAGAGTCTGGTTGTACATGAAGCAGCCGACCTCCAATTCTCCACCAGGCAGACCCAGCCATCCCTTGGGCAGAGGAGCGCTGTAGGCCATGAATGCAGACACGCAACCAGGGTAGCCATTGCACTGCTGGATGCAGTTTGACCAGCGAGCGTTCTGGGTCTCGAAGTCGGGTTGAGGGATGTACCAGGTGTACAGGTGAGAGGAGCTTGAGAAGTTGGATGAGGGGAGGTAGCCGGAGATGCTGGCGTTGCCTGGGTGGAGAGAGGCGTGAGGCAGAGGGTTGATGAGGGTGCAGTTGTCGGCGAGAGGGACGATGGCAGGTCCTCCAGCGCGACGTTCAAGCTGAACTGGCGAGGCTGCTGCGAGAAGAGGCAGAGCGATGGTGGTGAAGATGGTGGAGAAGAGCATTTTGAAGGTGTTCGGTGTTTATCGCTTTTTGTTTTTTGGTGTCAAGTGAAAAGTATTGTTGTCGTTGATGGTATGTGATCTGTAATAGCAAGTCGATATGAGATTGAATTGATCGATGCTCAGATAGTGTTGGCGTTGGCTGGATAAAGTCGCGATTGATGGAAACGAAAAGACCCATAAGTGGGCAAGGCCTTGTTCTTATATACAAAAGTGATTTGCACGGCAGACGGCATGGCTGCACGTCATTGCTATTCTCGGTACAGCGCACGCTTTTGCAAAGTTGCAAGCCCAGATGGATTCGGATGCACAAAGCAGGGGCTGAGTCTCCACCCAATGCCGCGACTCGGAACCCTGCTCCCATCCTGATTCCTACGCGACGTGCATGCATATCCCGAGCTACCTATCTTATCCATCTGTTTGGCTGGCCTTGATATTTCCACACCTGCCTTCTTTCATTGCTGATCTACACAGCCACTTGCCTGTTTTTCCATCATCGCCTGTACGACCAGTCTATCACAACTTTGAAACAATCCCTCAATTGGCTTTGCTCAACGGGCTTGTCAGGACCATGGATGGACTTCGAACTGTTTCTCGCGTCGTGAGGGCAAGAGTGGTCCGTGGTGGCAGTCGCGTGCAGTTCTACGCGTGAGGTGGGCCTTAACTTTTTTTCCACCTTCGCGCAACTCTGACTAAAAATACTACTACAATTCGATAGTCTTGTGCCACCAAGCACGGGAGCAGCAGCATGGCTTTGTGTGCCATTTTTCCTTCTCAATTGTTCTTGTCCTCTGTTTAGATCGCACTCGTGCAAGGACAACAGTGAGATTGGCGGTCTGCGAAATACAGATCGCTGTTCTCGACGGGTTCACAACGACGGTTGCTCCAGGACGCCTCTTGTCTCATCTGTCTCCGCAAGAACGTTGACGGGTCGCGGCAGAAACTGAGAAAACGTCACTTCTCTGGACGATAGCCGGCGGCAGCGGTCACAGGTCATGAGCATGTCTTGAGTTCTGTTACGTTCATGTTGTCCCGTTAAACCCGGCATGGCAAGTATGCACAAGATAGACAGTGCCGAACGAGGGAAGCGGTGTGCACAACCCGTACACGGAACAGTGGTTGCATTGGATGCTTTGCCATGCCTAGACAAGATTTGGAAAAAGTACTACGCTGACACGAGGAGAGATCAAGATGGCTGGAATGCCTGATAAAGATGCATGTCGTGTTGCATGCTCGGGATGGACCGTCCCACCAGACGGCAGTTCCCCGCCGACACCAAGGTGGTTATCCGACCAAGCATCGACTTCCAATGCATTGAGCTTTAGTCTGACAAGGTGAGAACTGCGACGGAGGTATAGTACGTCCAGGAATCCATCATGTCCACCCTATCGCGAAACACCATCTCTCCATCTGCCATCCGAGGATGCTTTCGGAACTGCACATTGCGTCATTCGTCATGGCGGGGCTCATTGCCGGCAGCATCCTCGACGAGAAGAATAACAACCACATCTTCACCGCTACCTTCTAGACACTCTCCTTTTACAAACCTCACCACCTTGCAGCAAATCAGACACAAGTCCAAAATGACCGAATCAAGCCAATCCCCACTGTCCGGTCTCTGGAAGCCGACCCATCTCCAGCAGCTCTTCTACGGTCCCGATTGCGTATCCAAGCATTTGCTCGAGTGCCTTCCGAACGAGAAATCCAAGGCCTTCATCATTACCGGCTCCTCGCTCGCAAACAAGACGTCCCTTATCAAGTCCGTCGAATCACAATTGGGGTCGAGACATGCCGGCACTTTTTCGAACATCAAGCAACACGCTCCAGTAGCCGAGCTAGACAAAGCAACCGACGCCGTCCGCGAAGACAACAGCATCGACACCATCATCAGTATCGGAGGTGGCTCTCCCATCGACAGCGCAAAAGCAATCTCCTACCGCCTCAACGAAAAGTCCGGTCGTTTCCTGCACCACATCGCCATCCCTACCACCTTGTCAGCAGCAGAATGCACCTACAACGCTGGGTACACCGAAAAGAATGGACAAAAGACTGGCGTTGCGCATCCCGAATGTGCCCCTCATGCTATCCTCTACGACTCCAAGTTTGCCCTCGAGACGCCTGAGAAACTGTGGATGAGCACTGGACTGCGAGCGCTAGACCACGCAGTAGAGTTGCTGTACCATCCCACAAGCACCGAGGTCCCTTGTCGCCAGATGACCTTGGTGGCTGCCCATGACCTCTTCACCTACCTCCCTAAGTACAAGTCCAACCCTAAGGACGAGGATACGATCACAAAACTCCAATTGGCGAGTTATGCCTCTCTTGGCTTCTTGGGCTTGAATGTCAAGGGTGGTCTCGGACTTAGTCATACCCTTGGCTATGCACTTGGTTCTCCCTACAGTATTCCTCACGGCATAACCTCTTGCATGACTCTAGGTCACGTAGTAAAGCTCAAGGCATCCACGGACACCTCTGCAGCTTCCCAGCTTTCTCGTCTGTGTCCATTCATTGGCGTCAACAAGACAGGAGATGATCAGAAGGACGCTCAAGCTGTTGGAGATGCAATTCTCAAACTTGTGGAGGAGTTGGGTTTGAAGAGTACATTGACAGAGTACAAGGTTGATGAGAGCGAGGCGCATACGATTACTAAGACTGCTACTAGGGCTGAGAGTGGAGAGTTGTATGATAGAGTCATGAAGCTTGTCAAGGGGCTGTGGTGACTAGACTCGAAGGCTCACTTGTAGATATCTCGAGGAAAGACAAAATGTACAAGTGTATCTGATCGTATCGACATCAACAAGAGTGTTTCTCATGCCACTTGTGGTATGTCTTCTTGACGCCATCCAACCACCGCTTCTTGACTATGGAGCGAGTGAGCAATGTATCAAGATGACCCATCCATATCATGTCCATGTGATTTGTCCATATTCGGATCCACTGTCCCGTCATGACAGACTTGAAACGCAGCCGTAAGTGCCATCCTGAGTATAACATATCGCAAATGACCATCACATACTCCCGACACTGACTACCGTACCCGATAGCGGATACAAGTACTTGTATGATGCGTTCGGCCCAGCTTTTTCTCGGTCCATCCTCTACCGCGTACTGCTGCGTCTGCCTGAACCTGACTGGTCGGACCAAGGTTGCGAAGTTCGATCTTCTTGACCTGCCCATATTGCAAGGCTCTGACAATCCCACAACCAGACCTTTTAGCTCTGTTTCTCAGCGCCTCCTTTACAGTTGCAGCGGTCTGGTCGCTGTCAGTCATCAACAAGCGTGAAGCGTCTTTGACGAGGCAAGGGTGTTGGAAGCGCGTCGAGGGCTCGACCAGAGCAGAACCAGTTGGTATTGCTGTTCGCAACTGCGGCGTTGATCTTTGGTGTCTTAGGTCGGAATGCTGTAGGGAGGTCCATGAGAGCTGGAAAAGATGTCCTTCTCGAACAAAGGCTAGCATCAGAGCTTGAACAAGGCCGCAAAGTGCTGGCCCCGCAAGCAGCCAGTCTAGTCAACGCCGATTCGAGTCCGTGTGTGTATGTGTGTATTCGCCGTTCGGACGAGTATGGTCGTCCTTGTAATCTCCATCTCTTTCATCTTTCATACCGCTTGCATCTTAGTCTCAACCTTAGCCTCCCACTTCGCAACCTGGACATCCCACTTCTTGTCTTTTTCAAAGTTGTTTTTGGCCCAGGTGATAATCTCCTTGACCGCAGGATACTTTTCCAAAAAGTAGAGTTCGGAGACAGCGGCTTGGATGGTTTGATGGTGTTTCTTGTCCAATTTCGTTTTTTCCGCTCTGGACCAAGAAGCAGAAGTAGATATATCGATGTTTCCAGCATCCACAGCAGAAACAAAAGCCTCAGATGGGCAAAACGGCGGTTCAAACTCGAGTAACTGTTGCCAGATCTAATCCATGCAAACATCAGTCAAAAAGTCCTTGTTCTTGAGCACAGATTGGCACTTACACTGCCCTCGTCAATTCTAGCAGTGTAGCTCGCCTTTTGGGCCAGGAAATCGTCTTCGGTGTATCTTGTCCGAGCGGCGCGCGCAGCTCCTGCTTTTTCTCTTTCGGCGTCGCTGTCGTCTTCTGCTTCGACTGCTGCGACTGTTGCGTCGGCGCCTGTTTGTTGGTCGCGTGCGGCTGTCGTCGCGTAGTCGTCGCTTGAGACGTCGAGGGCGAGGAAGGGATCGGCTTCAGCGGACATGTTTGCGAATAATGTGGTATGTGGTGGTGAACTGTTGGGATCAAGAAAAAAAGTTGGTGGTTGGAAGAAAAAAAAGATCAAAAGAGAAAAATGGCGGGGCTTCAAGCTTCAATGTACTCAGCGACTACATGGACATCGTCCTATTTTGCTCAACCACTACATCAATCATAGTAGTGCTTTGAGGATGGAGTGTTATGTTGTGTTTATCCTTCATTTAGCAGAACAAGTTGACTCGGTTATTCTAGGCGCCGTGAGTATGTGGTATGAGGTATGATAGGTCTTCAAGTTGTAGTCAAGCAGCAGCACGCGATCACGTTTGATGAGAAAGACATAGAAATGTGTTGTAGTAGAGTTCTGATTTCGAACTATGCTAATGGTACAGCAGGGCAATTGTTCTCTGGTAAAACGCCCATGGAGTTCAATTGATTAAAAGTCATCCTCCTTAATCGTCATGGCATGAAACAAATAACACTCAACCTCTCTCTAAGCGATTGACTTATGAGAAGGGGTTGGTGCGGGTGCCCCAGTAGGTGAGGAACATGGAGAGACCGACAGTCTCGAAGACGCGGGCAAGAGCACCAACGGCGACGGTGTCAAGAGGGCGCTTCTCGGTGAAGATCTGGGCAATGAACTGGACGTCTGTTAGGGGATGTTCGTGTGAGAAGATCTCGAGTGGAAAAACTTACGGAAGGAGCAGAGGAGGCAGCGAAGATCAGGCCACCGAGGTAGGCAGCGCCCTTGTAGGAGAGGGTACCGGTGGCGTTAAGAAGAGCACCGACACCGTAGGACTGGAGGGCAGAGCCGGCAAGGGAAGTACCCCAGGCAGCGGCAGCCGAGGCAGTCTCCTTGGACTTGAAGAACTCCTCCTTGGAGTTGGCAGCCTGGGCCTGACGGTAGGTGTCACCGAAGACGGGGCCGAGGATGGCGAGGGAGGCGAGGTGGTTGAAGGCAGTGCCGACAGCGATGGCCGAAGGCTTGACGGGAGGGAGGTCTGTACAAGTGAAGAGTTAGTGACTGGATTATCATGTTTGTCAGTCTTCCCCTGAGCTGCACACACGCATAGCTCAAACGAGCTCCACGAGATGAGTAGAGACTTACAGGAGAGAGTGGCCATTGTGATGGTTGTGAGTGGGTTTGGTGGTTGAAAGTTGAAAATGTGATGAGTTTGGAGATGGATATGGGAGAGATGGACGGGAGCGAAGGAGACGAGGTTAAATGGAAGTGGTGCTACGCCTCGCTCATGCCAAAAGCTGTGACGTATCCCACGTCATTGTGTTTGTGGCTGGAAAGAGCTACCGCTTTGACCAACCTGTCCCGCTTTCTCCACGACTGTGTTGTTGATGCCCTGCTCCGCCCGACTCCCACAAACTCCTTTGCAGCGAGTTGCTAGACCAACCGAGTACGATCGAGTTGGGTAATACAGCACGAGAGCCTGCATTAACGAAATACAAGGTTTATCGGGAAAGCTGGACAGCACATAGCTGTATTCCCTCACGCCGAGCTCGATATGCGTTTCGCAAGCTTCTCCACAGCAGGGCGTCATTACCCACAAGCTCTTGCGAGATCGTGATGCTCCAAAACGTCGCAAAACATGGAAAACCAATCCAGAAAGTGAAAGAAGCGTTAAGCCACAGCTGCTCGCTCTGCGCTCATCTAACTTGGAATTCTAAGCCTCTCTAGATCATGAATGCATCATGCCATCAGTCTTACAAAACTGGTCTATGCCTCCCTGCTCACGTCGGCAGCGTCCATGCCTTGGTTCTCTGGCTTCCAGCTGCCGTCGTGCTTTGACTTGATAACCTCGTGCACGCTCAGTCTGTTTTGTACGATCTCGCGACCATTGACAAGATCGTTCTCGTCGGCTCTCTTGCGCGCTTCCTCCTCGTCTTTGGCAATGCCAGCTTCGATGTGACGCTTCACCAATCGCTCCCTTGCTACATCCTCCTCGACCTCGACGAACCACAGCTCATCCATGAGTTCCGCTGCCTCTTTCCACTCAGGTGCACCCGTGCCCAGACTCAAGTAGTTGCCCTCGAAGATCAGAATACGAGCTTCTGGGTGGATCGGAATATCATCGTTGACGGGATCCTTCTGGGCATGGTCAAAAGATGGTGCGTACAATGTCTTTGTTTCTGGCGAGATGGGTTTGCGGAGCTTCTTGACCAGCTCCAAGAAGGAACGCGCATCAAAGGTGAATGCAGCGCCTCGTCTTGCGTGAGCGGTAGTGGGGTCGGGCATGGCGTCTAGCTGGGCTCGCGACAAATGGTAGCCGTCCATTGGGACAAAGGCAGCGGGTTCATCGTTCTGCGCCAGCCCAGGGAATTGTTCGTGATGGAGGTCATTCAATCGATTTGCGACAACGGATGCGAGAGTTGTTTTGCCTGAGGAATAGTCAGTCTTGCGCGACACAACTTGACAGAAGTGCTTATCTAACCTGAACCTGGGATGCCAGATACGGCAATCATCAGTCTTTTGGACCTGGGCACTTCCTGGAATTTGGCCCATGTCTTCTTGACCAGTCTGTCTACTTGTTCGTCCATAGTTGTAGTCGTAGGGAATATCTTAGGTATCTTGAGAGAAAGTTGTGCTGGTGTTGTGAATAGAAAACAAAAGAACTATTTTGGACACGACCCTGATCGACTGATCTATCTACTGCTCCCGAAAGAGCGGCCTCAGGTCAGCTGTCCCCCTCAGCGTCCGGCCGAGATGCCGCCTTGCTTTTACGAAGGAAGAAGCACCCATATTTTAGCCTGGTGATATCACGCCCACCTCTTCGTGATCGCGACTTCCCCATGACGTATCTGTTTTGGTGGCATGTGAATTTGAGAGCCTCTTCCTGGCTTGGCATTGACAATGACACTCCTGGACTCTCTTGTCCTTAAGTTAACAAGTAATTGACATTACGAAGTCCTTCGCACTGAGGAATCGAACACTGAACAGTCGGCATGTTGATGTTTCCGCCTCTGTCATGATCAATCGATACACCCGAAAGATGCTTGTTCACAAAGAGATTCGATTACGCCCCCAACACCAACTTGAAGCAGGCATAATACGAATCATCTGAGGTCAGGGGCACAGCAGACCAAGGACGGACGATTCGCCAGAAATATACCACAATGTCTCCATCGTCTTCAGTCTGTCTGACTTTCTGTTCAGACCTCACGACCCGAATACCGCCGATGCCAATATTACCACATTCCTAATCATGTTAGCAAGAGATTCTATCTGGTGGCAGACAAGCACGAATCACACTCGGACCTAGCTTCTCATCGCAGTGCGCCATAGAGAACACACGGCTAATGTCAACAACTCAAGGACCCTGGTCACTGAATGGGCAAACTGGATACAGCCATCTCAGCACCACGGCAAGAACAAACATTTTGGCCTTGAGATATTACGACCAAGCTCTATCCAAAGTTGGAGTTCGCTACTAATCAGTGCTTTTCTTGAAGAGCTCATGACCGCTCCCCGCCAATATATCGAGAACTCCGAAGCCTAAGCCTGCTGACTACGAAAGCTACCTCATATGACCGCCATCCCGTAACCAATCCCCTGTCACCAGCATTTTCGCTTACAGCATTTCCACTCAACCTTGATGTTCGCAGAGATCTCTTTGTCCAGTAAGTACAAGCCATGGTGGTGCAGTTGGGAGCATATCTGAAGCCTTTGGCGTTTTCAGAAGGTCGCGAGTTCAACCCTCGCTCATGGCGCTCATATTCGAAGATGAACGGGGTGCCTTATTCATCTTCGAGTGTTTTGTTCTTTTGGTTTCGTAGCATTTAGAAACGGCAGGTTTGTTCCCACTTGCCTCGAACTCTTTCTACCGACGTCCGAGTATAACTTGATTTATTGAGAGCAGTGGGAAGCGGATATTTACAGACCGTCAATGATGTTTAGCAGCAACATTCTCAATCCATGATCATTGAGCACCTTACACAGACAATAATCTGAGATCAGATGTAATCACTGCTGCCGACCAATATGCAAGATATCTGGAGGTTCTTCAGATAAGAAGCACTGTAAGTACTGTTCCACCACAAGAATGCATAGACGTTTGATAGGCCAGAAGCCAAAGAAGGTCGGTAAGAGAGATTCACTCTCAATCGAAGCCGTCTGGGACTGAAAAACTACTGTGCATCTCTACCGCAATGAGTGGCTTACTCATCTCCATTAGAGATGAAGAGCAAATGTCCAAGACTCTAGTATGTCCTTTATATGTTGACCGTGGCAGAAAACGTAAACCCGCAGGCTGTTGATGATGTCCAGCAGCAATTGGTCCGGGCCACGACCTTCCAGCGTTCGATCGTCATATTACATTTCATATGTTGACCGTAGTACCTACACGCAAACTTTCCAAAAAGTTTCCATACAAGAGGCAGCATACGTGGATTCTCACCTGATTTTCTGTCAACGAGTTCCATATGTTGACCGTAACGAGAAGTGTACACATCTCGGACATTCTAATGTCCAGCCCCAACTTTCGCTACATCGCCAGGATCTTCAGTCTCATGAGTGCTTCTCTCTGCAATATCTCCAAGTGATTTATGTTAATAGCTGACGCCCGACATATGCTAAGGCTTCTCTGGATGTTGAACTTTACGAGGTTGACTTCTCGTTGCCTTGAATATGTGAACTCAACGTTATCATATCGGTCATCGTCGGCCGACATATCGATCATACAACAGAAATTCCTTCTTTCAAGACGTCTCTCTCTCACTCCTCTAGGTATGTCAGAACGCACAGACAGCGCTACCATGGCGGTTATCAACGTTGAATATATGGATCATGCTACGGAAGTTTATTCTTTTTGACAATGTGCTGTCGAAACGTCTCTTTCGCGTTCCTTTGGGTATGTAGGAAGCTACAGTTAGCACTACCATGGCGGTTAGCTACGGTCAACATATAAGGCATGGAGTGGTAATTTCTTTAGCTAAAGTCAGGGCTACTATAAGAGCTAATAATGGTCAACATATCAGCTATGCATTAGTAGATCTGCTGAGTGAGCACTGTTATCATAGCCCGTACTAATAAACTATATGTGCACCATATGAATCTCTAATCTGCAGTTAAGATGATTTTCGTTGTGTATCTTAAGCAATCTAGAAGCTAATTTTCCCTTGCCTTAGCTCTTCGTGCCTTAAGTCACATGTTTAACTTGAGGTTGCGGGTACCATAGGCCTTGAGCCTTAGTGAACATAGGATGTGCGTCACCACGATTGCTCTTAAGTGCAAGATGGCCCTCAATAGAGGTCTTCAGTTGGAAATCCGACATTGCAAGGGCTGCATCGGAAAGCGTTACTTGCCATAAGAGTGCTATGAGCTTGCTCTAAGTGGTTGAGAGCACCAACAACATCTGGAAAGGTTGCATGACAGTGCTTGCAGCTCTGAATCTCCTGGGAGAAATCCTCGACATTCTCGCATTTGGACTCTTGAATATGGCGATGTAGAGCAAAGTCGTTGAGGAATCCCTTCTGGCAGCCAAAGGGACAACAATGGTGCTGCTCCTGATAGAGGTATGCTGTATGAGCAACATCGTCCCTGTGGTTGTAGAACTTCTCGATGGTCCACGCTGCTGTAATAGAATGCTTACAGTCAGGAGATGGACAGACGAATACCACTCCATTTCGCACACCTGTATAGTCGTTGGCAGTTCTGCGATTGATGGGCTTGTTTGGTACCGATAAGTTCCTGATGGCTGGTGCAGAAGCAGTAATCGAAGATGCAGTGACAGTAGTAGTTATGGCCACAAGAGCCGTCGAAGGTCCAGATGCTGACATGGAAGCAAGCGCAGAAGGCGCCCCAGGAAAAGCTGAAGGAGGAACATCAGATGAGTCAAAATCTGATCAGACAACTCTTCGACGCTTTTCGCCGCGCTTGAAGTGAAGAGTTGGAGTATCGTTGTTGTCGGTACTTTGAGAGTCCTCAGGGTTATTGAACCGAAATTGATGAGCAGCAGTAGGGGATACGCTGACGGTAGCCTGAGGTGGAGAATTCTCAGGTAGAATCTGAGATGAAGCAACATTCGAAAAGTGATCGGCTGGGATCTGAGATTGATGGGCAGCGGTCGGAGATATGTTGACCGTAGCCTGAGATAGAGACTCCTTAGATAGATATTGAGACAGAAGAGCAGCAATTAGAGAGCCTTTGGCAGGAATCTAAGATTGAGAGGCGGCACTCTGAGACTCTCAGGCTGGATATTGAGACTGAAGGGCAGCAGTTAGAGATTCTTGAGGAGCATTTAAAAATTGTTTGGCTGGATTTTGAGGCTCTGGAGCTGTCACTCCAACCGGGCGAAAGTCGCGCGCATTCTCAAGGGTTCGTACGACATACGTCGGCGCAGGTGGTGCAGGCGTAGCAGCAGCATGAGCTGCCTCCAAGGCGTGTAGGAGAGGACCAGGGCCTGATTATGGGGCCAGAGTGACGGTGAGATTGCTATCGATAGATCAGGAGCAAAGCAAGAACCCTTGTGAGCGAACGACATGCTGTTTTCTAGCAAGATCAGTGCGTACACTCAGGGCGAGCCTTTGCACTTCCATTGGTTTGGAGCGCCAGTGAAACCTTATTGCAGAAGTCCTCAGCGACGTCGAAGAATAAATCGAGTTCAGTGTCTTGGATGTGAGGATTCATCTTGAGTATTTGTTCAATTCACGTGCTTCTTATTGACTGTGAGTGTTCTGAAAGGTAGAGCGGATGAACGCTTCTGGAAACAAACGTGTCATTCAGCATCTCCTTTGGTACCAAAGCTGTGTGCTTCATCTGTACCGTGGACAGAACACGGTGACGGACAGCATGGGGTTCAACCGCATGTATCTGAGTATAGACATCTCCCACACATGTAGATGCTTCCGCAACATTACGAGAACATGCATATGGGCTCATTTGACGCCGCATAGTCGTTTTTCACATCTGTGACATAGCAAGCAAAATACGTGCTCGCTTGTACGATGACAGGCTCCATGAGACGACCAACACATCAGAGGGTCTTTTAGAATCACAGATTTTGATCTAGAATGATGGAATGTAGCCTACAAGCGAACCCAGCCCTTTGTGAAAGTGCCAAGGAGTTGGGATTATAAGAGGCTTCGATCTCCGCAACACGTGGAATATACAGCCCCCACAGTTTCACTCAGTGAAAGGGGGCAGTAAGGGTATGTGTGCTATCAACTTAATGAAGAGAAGAAGAGCCACGAGAGAATGGAAGGTTTTATTCTGCTTTGCGGATGGTCTGTGCGACGAACGGGATGTGCCGCGTCGATGATGGGGAAGAGCGACAACGTCTGCTGCTTTTGGCTTTGAATAACAACCAAAGCCGTGTCAAACGAAGCCTCACCATCAGAAAAACGACCACGAGGATTGTACGTTTGCAGCAAATAAGAACCTGTTTGGGGCTTGCTCCTGTGTCTATATTGATGATCATGTCCGGATGTAGGTTGGTAAGGTGCCTTTGAGACGCAGGCTCATCATTTGGCTGCTACAGCAACTTCCGTGAAGGTGTTTTCGATTGAATTCGACCACTGGAAACTGTTCTTAGGCTTCAGTATAGCAAAAGATCAGTGACTCCTGGAAGTGTTGGCATATCCATGTGAAGCCTCAAAATGCTCAGAAGTATTTAACGGCCTAGGCCCATCGTGCCTCCCACAATCAATTCCTTTCCTGTCATGCTTCTCTGCCACTACTTGAGAAATATTTCCCCACACGAACGCTTTCTTTATTTCTGACAGCCGCTCTTGTCTCGAGTCAAAGAGATGGTTGAGATTTTGCTGTATCAGGTCCTCAATAAGATGTAGCATTGATGCCTTCTTTGTTAATCCGGATCCTCTTGAACCTCCATTACGATCGATAAATAGGTGCCGAGTACCCGTCCATCAAATCGATTTCCTTCTTCCAGAAACACGCGCTTTCTTCTCCAGTACCTATTACAAATCATCTTTCTTCAGTCGTCTGCAGCACGACTGATCATCTACAAACAATCTATCTGCAAACAATAAAACAAAAGCAACAATGGTCCGCTTCCCCGGCCTCACTCTCCTCCTCGCAGCTCTCTGCACCCTCCTCTTCGTCACCCCCATCGTCTCTTACTCCGAAGTCGACTACCAATTCATGCACTACAGCTGCATCAAGAAGGACTGGCGCATCGCCCAAGCCATCGACAACCTCTGCGGCAAAAACATCCACATACCCGGCGCTACCGCTTCTATAGGAACAACCTTCGACGGCCACAACAAGGTTGCTGTCCTTGTCAACCCCCCTTGCTGGGGCGATGGCCGCATCAACTCCAACAGCAATGTTTGGATCCCTCAGTACTGGTGTCAGAGACAGTTCTGGCAGGCGTGTGCGCAGGGGGATGGACGTGGTAGGGGTATGCAGGTCTTTGGTGCTAGGAAGTGTCAGAGTTTCTGGATTTCGAACAACAAGTATTAGATACTTGTTTATGGAGTTATGATTTTTTTTTTTTTTTGTTTTT
>Ga0181464_1001033_pt1 | contig 13490 bp, 11 predicted proteins | sample InSIn2gowninarea_FD_119074 | JGI IMG/M metagenome (GOLD analysis project Ga0181464, IMG submission 119074) | Clean room microbial communities from NASA Spacecraft Assembly Facility at Jet Propulsion Laboratory, Pasadena, California, USA -... ...
CCTTCAGATTTATTCTTCTTCTCAATCCATGCCTGGTTCGTTAGTGTATTATTATTATGTCAAAATATAAGGGCTTAACCATTCAACTTTTAAACATTTGATTCATGTGCATTTGCATATTTGTGTGTTTGTTTTTGTATTGACTTCAAATATGTGTGTTTTCCTTATTTGGAATTGTATATTATGTGCTTTTCTATTTGAATTTGTATTTTGTGTTTAATATATAAAAATTTGAAATTGTATATTTTCTTATTTAAATTTGTATTTTGTGTGTTGTTTGAAATTGCATATACATGTGAGAATTTGTTTTCTCAATGTTTTTTGATGTATGTGAGAATTTGTTTTCTCAATGTTTTTTGATGTATGTTTGTATGTGTAGGTGGTTTTTTCAATGTTTGTTTGTTAATGTATGTGTTTAGATTTATACTTCATTGCATTTGAAATTGCTTAAGTATGTTTACCGAGTGTTGTGCCAATAAATGTTTTTGTTTGTTATGTTGATTTGTATTACCGATGAATTCTCTTATAAACATTAATGTGCGTATTTTATATAGAATTTCTTAAGCCTTATCTTTTTATTTTATTATATTTTAATGTTTGTTTATTATATTGAATTTTAGTTATAATTGGAGATTTTTTATTTTTCTGCTTTCTTTTTAAAATGTATTTGGTTAAGTTATATTTATATATTTATGTAATTGTTATAGTGTATAAATTTCATTACAAGTCACAATATAAATATTATTTTATTTTTTTTTAAACATATTTTCAACTTTCTTTCATATTTTTAACATCTTTTTTTTCTTCCGATTTTCCATTTAAACATTAATAAGTTAGTTTGAAAATTTACAGAAAATCATAAACATTTTGATAGCATACCATTTTAAAATTAAAAAAACATAATTGGTAATTATTTCTAATAAATATTATTGCTACTACAATAATAATATGATTAATGCAAAAATTTATCGTAATTTATTTTCCTTAATGTTAATAAATTAACATGTTTTAAAAAAAATTCATTAACATCGTTAATCATTTAACATTCTAAATCAATACAATTAAATCATCTTGGCATATTTTAAAACCATATGTTAAAACCACATATCAACATTGCAAAGTTTTTGGTGCATATAAGCTTCCACCTTCATGTTTTTGACCTTGTTAGTAGAGATTATAATTTCGAATCAAAGAGGAGCTTTATTAATTGTGAATGCAAATTATCATAATACATATTTAAAAATAAACATATTAAATAATAAATATTTCCCAACAATATAATTTTCTATAGTATAAATTTTAACTATTTTAAAATATAACATTTCAAAAAAATGAACATGAATCAATCACTGCATTATTTTATAAGAAAATATTAATTCAATCAAACCATTTCATGAGTGAATTGACTAGCTTCTTTTAAGAAAAAGGGTGGTGATCCCACCCTTTCTAGTACCTCTACACTTGAAGAGAAATCTTACCAATCAATGCCTTATTTTAATCTTCATCCCTAGCACTACATCGTTTGCCAATTGAATTAGTATAATTCATTTTAAGAGAAAAACATTTATTTGTTACATTTAATATTAATCACTTGATAGAATGTGTTTCTTGTGTTTCAACATACATAATGCAAACATAAAAGTATCATAATCAATTTCATGTAAACACTCATCAACGATGTATCATCATTCTTCGTATATTTATATATAAAACAAGAATTATGAAATCTTAATGTATAAGAACATTTTGTCCAATGTAAAACATATCTTTTATAAGTAATATAATTTATAAAATGGTACGTCAGCTATATTAGATTAACTATTTGTTGCTAACAAAACTATTTCATTTTAATGTATAATGGCATTTTCTCCAACATAATTTGTAAAATAGTACATACAAAATGTTAAATTAAGTTAGTTTAATAAGAATGAAAGAAAAAATTATTCTTCGCATGTATAATGAAAAAAATTAATTCTGACATTTTGTCCAATATGAAATATCACACTCTGATAAATATAATTTGTAAAATGGTACATACACCATAATCAATTGAATTTTCCCTCTTATTAAATTGACTATATAATAAAAACGAAAGTCGATTTGAAATAACAAAGGAATATTTCCACTTAAGGTATGAGGTGCATATATGCTCGACCGAGTCCATTCTCATGCAATTCTACTATAGAATCCCATTAGTGGGCAATTTTTTCTTCCAATCAACTTTAGAGTTGACTCCATCTTAGGGTCTTCGTAACCAGTAAAAAAGAAAAGATAGTTAATTTAAATAATATTATTTAAATTTCATATAGGTGTTTCTCATGTCCTTCCAATAATTATGCAACCTAAAAAAAAGTAGCATTTATCAAATATTTTTCATTTTGAACAATGATTTCCAAAATACATATACGCACGGCTATAATACATGCACCTTACCCTTAACATGAAAATGAAAATGATCTAAAATGAAAATTGCATACAAGGTCACACTTCTAAAAGAAACTCAAGAGAGTTACATATTTAACTTAAAACCTTGTGATCCTTGTAGTTGTTTTATATTATTTATGTAGTCATATTGCTAATCTACATAATTGCAAGCTTTCTATCAAAATGGGAGGTTTATAGATTGAGGTACCCTAATGGTGAAGAACGTGTTCTCCCTCATATGAGACCACATGTTTAAATCTAGATGGGGTGTATGTACGCCTTCATATATTTTAGAAATCAAATTGCTACGTGAAGATAGGTCCTTTGTCACACAAACAAGGTGATATCATACATGAATTTGGTGTCTAGGCTTGACCATGACCTTCAAATTAGATTATTGCTATTATTATTGATATGGCCTCTCCAAAAAATACAATTTCACATTTCATATTATTATCAATCTATATAAGGGATAATGGCCCTTCTCTTGTCTCCATTCCACCCCATCCTCCTCCTCCATCCCACATACATGACTGACTCAATCTTGACTCAAACACAATCTTGACCTAAACAGTTAAACTTGACCCAAACACAAACTCGACCTAAACATATATAGACCCAAACTCAAACAGCACAAACTCAGACAACTAAACATAAGCATACCAATTTGGATATAAAGGGAGGAGGAAAATGCTTGAAAATGATAAGACTTAATCTATATATATTGTGATTCCCTGACTCCCTTTAACCATTATAAAGATTCCCGTCCTCTACTTCCTCTGGAACCATCCACTAGTTATTGGTAAAAAAAAATATTGCTCTCTCTTCAATTGAGAGTTCATGATTTTTCATATTCCAATTCATTTGTTTGTTTGTTTAAGTTTGGGTTGATTTTTTTGGTTGAGAGTTCATTTTTTTTCAAATTTCAATTCATGCATTTTTTTCCTCTTTCGGTACAGGTTTCAATAATACGTTTTTGGTGTGTTTTACATACACATTTTTGTTTTCTCTTTCAATTCACATTTTTTGAAGAGAAATTCCAAACACACATTTTGCCAATAATAGGGATTCAATTTATGATTTTATCAGATTTTTATTTCTTCACTTTTATTGGGTAGATTAAATGTTTTTGAAGTTGAATTATTTTTTGTTTACTCCTTTTTCTTGGGAGGGTTAAATACATTTGAAATTGAATTCATTGTTGATTTAGTTTTAATTATAAATTTTTATTTATTTTGTGGATGTTTGAAGCATGGAATTCCAAGGCTTGAGGATTCCTGAGTCCGACGAGATACTAAGCTATCTATTTTTTGTTTTAGAAACCTATATGAAATTTACTAGATATTAATATCATTTTTTATTTTAAATTAGTATCTCGACAAATTTCCAGAATAATTTTTATTAGGTTTCAAAAAATGGCAAGTGAAATTATGTGTGTGTGTGTGTAAGTGTTAACAAATATTTACAATGAATGGCAGGGTCGATGATATTCATAAGAACTCATGTAGCCATGTAAATTAAATGGATAGTAAACTTGAATAAACTTTAGAACACTTATCTCTCAATATACATGTCACATTGTCAAATTTAAAAAAAATCATAAAAATTCCATGCCTTACTAATACTGCATGCCAAGAAAACCATAATTCATGTTCATATGACAATTTTTTTTTAACTTAACCAATTTAATTAATGGATTAGAAAAGGAATAACTACTTTTGTGATAAATCTCAACCCCTTATCTATGGTCACTACTAATAATATTCTAGAAAATTCAATGCAACTTATATTCCTACCATCCAACTAATAATTATTGATAATAAAATCGAATTTTTGGAAGCTCTATTGCAAAATAGAAGTGCTTATAAATGTGATTACTTTTTATGTTCACAGGCATGTCCATTTTGGAATAGAGCTTTCCAAATTCTAATTTAATTACCAATAATTATTATGTGGAAGGTATAGGTTTAACCTCTATAGAATATTTTAGAATATTCTTAGTAGTATACAAAAATCAAAGGCCGATATTTATTTCCAAAGTAATTATGTATTTTTTGATCTTTTAAATAAATTCATTAATTAGAAAAATGTCATATGAACAAGTGTCATAAAAAATGGTTTATTGTTTTTTGGGCATGGGGTATTGATAAGCAATGGCATTGTAATAAATCTCATTTACACATTAAAAGATTTCATGATAAAGTTAGGGTGAATATCCATGGTTAAGAATCTTGTTACATGTTTTTTTATAATGTATTTATGTTTAACATTATAATAATTCTTTTTACACTAATAATAGTTCTTTTTATTTTAAATCTGAGAGACAAAAGGAGAGAGGAGGGGAGACAAGTTTCCATTGCCTCACCTAGCTAATAAGTAAGGGGACGTGGTAACGTGCTCCCCATTAAATGTCATAAATTTACCTTGTAATATTTCCTGGGATTGGCACTAATGATGAGGAGGGGAAGGATATTTGAATGGTATCAAAAGGTGATGATTTTGGTAGTTCATACATGTTGGAAACATGCAATGTGGTGTAGGTTAGATATGGGAAAGAACAGTTTTGTCTTGAGCAACAAAATCCAACATAGAAAATGATTTTTGTTGATAGACATTCTTCATTGGTAGTGGTATTGAATGTCGACTTCATATGATTAGGACTGTGATAATGGAGGGTGTTAGGTCCCTAAAATAATAATTATTCCCCCATTATTATTTTCATTGTATCCCTTATTGTTATTTTTGTGCCCCTATTGTCCCCATATTGTTATTATTGTGCCCCATAGAATCCCACTATTATTATTTTTGTGCGTTTATATTATTATTGTTAGGTCAGCTTAGTTATATTGTGACCCATTAGACTCCTATATATAGAAAGGAGGTTTTTTCGTTTGAAACATCCAAGAATTGTTCATTTGTATAATGTAAAGGAGTTTTCCCCCTCGAAGAGGCTGAATTCTGAGGCATTGATCTATCTGTTCTATCCTTTTGTGAGCTGGCTTCATAACATTTGGTATCAAAGCTTTGGATTCTAGGGTTTCCCTGCTCTAAATAGGTCATTGTGGAATTTACGCTATAAGTTTTCTTCTGTGACATTTCAGAAGTGAAAAAAACCCATTTGATATGAAACCTAGCCAAACCTTGGGTCTGAATTGCATATCTTATCTCACTATATTTTCGAGATACGATTTGAGGAAGTTAGGGATTTCGCAAGCTCCAGAATTTCATCTAAAGTAGGCCATCATATAATTTTCACTATAACGCTTTCACTACAAAGTTTCAAAAGATAAAAGAAAAACCCATTTGAGATGAAGTCGGTTTGAACCTCGGATCTGAATTTTAGATCCTGTCTCGCTATATTTCCAGAGATATAATTAGAAGAAATTAGGGTTTTTGTAGGCCCCCGAATTACATTCCATACTGGTCACCATGGGAAAAGAATCATAACCTTCTTTCTGAGCATTAGTTTGAATTTTTGTAAGTTACAAAAACATGATGGATTGTAGTTTTTTGGTTACCATTTTCAGAACCTAAGGTTGAAACAGTGACCCGCGTCACTTCATACAAGTTCACTCTACTGAAAAAGTCTATACTTAGGTTAGCGTGGGAGATTTGGCATAACTCTTCATTGGAGAATCCATTCTTGATTAGACTTGTGGAGTTGGAAATATTACTCAAAGGGTTATAGCAAGAAGAAATTTTAAACCTTGGAGATCCAAAAGTACAGAGATACATCAGATTCAATATTGAGCTCCTACAAAGTGAAAAAAGGTGTGTAGCTTTTTTTATTATTTTTGCATAAGCTTGGTTTGAAAATTAGTTTTAAGGAATTAAAAGGGCATAGTGAAGCATTATTATCGGTAATTGATGCCCCGAAAAAAAGAAAATGGAAACACCTCGTAAGAAACCTAAAAGTTCTAGCATGACTCATGAGGAAGAGGAAGAAATGCAACATGATATAGCAAAATTATGAGATCAAGTGCAAAAAATGTCACTCGCACAAAAAAGTAACAGAATCTAAGATGGATGGTTAAAAGAAAGACGTATAAGTTAAGATGTATGGTGTGGAAGCTAAGATGGATAGTTTAAACAAAGGCATGGAAGCTAAGATTGATGGTTTAAAGAAAGGTGTAGAAGCTAAGATGGATGGTGTCGAAGGTAATATTGATGGCCTTGAAGCTAAGATGGAAGCTATTATGGACATCGTGGAAGCTAAGATGGATGGCCTGGGAGCTAAGATGGAAGCTAATATGGATAGCGTGGAAGCTAAGATGGATGGTATAAAAGCTAAGGTGGATTATTTAAAGAAAGGCATGGAATATTTGAAGACATATTTAACAAAGTTTCTACAAGAAATGCTTACTAATGGTGAAAGGGTAGTAAAGGAAACTCATGATGAGAACAAAATAAATGTTAATCATGATTTCATAGACTCTAACGTTGGATCAGAGAACCACCATGTTCCAAAGATCGATATGAGGAAGTTTGATGACAAAGATCCCGGAACATGGATACTATAGATGGAGCAATTTTTCGATCTCCATAATGTGCAAAACACACAAAAGGTACGCATTGCAACTTTATATTTGGAACCAAATCAGTTTGTATGGTATCGATGGCTTTGCTCTCATAAACAAATTGTCACTGGGGCTATTTTTATGGATGAAATGATAACACATTATGAGGATACAAAAATCAACACTTTTTTTAGTCAATTGATAAATCTTAGACAAAAGGGTTCAATGATGGAGCACATTGAGGACTTCCAAAAATTGAATATAAGGGTAAAAGATATTCCAAAGGAGCATAAGATTGATTTGTTCATAGGGACTTTAAAAGATAACATCCAACATGAGGTTCACCTTTGGGAACCAGTCATTGGAGAAGGTATTCAAGTTGGCAAGAAAAATGGAAAGCAAACTTATGGCAACAAGGAAGCCTACACTCACAATCATAAAGATGGAAGCATTACTACCCCTAGCCATCCACAGCCTACAAGGTTGGCACCACAACAATTGGAAGAAAAAATATCAAAAGGGATTTTTTACAGTTGTGATAGCAAATACTCTAAAGTTCATAAGTGTTCCGAGAAGAAATTATTTTACATAGATTGTGATGAGGAGGAAAAAAAGGAACAAGAAACATCAAAAGAAGAGGATATCCACCAAGAACAAACCCTATAAAAAGAATAAATGAATCCAACCATATCTTGTAATGCATTGGCTGGAATTACCACTCTTCAAACTATCAATATCAAAGGGCATATCAAGAAGAAAAAGGTAATAGTGTTTATTGATTCAGGAAGTACCCATAATTTTATTCATTGTAAGACCAAGGAATTGAATTGCTTCCTATATCCAGTACCAGAGTGTCAAGTGATAGTTGCAAGTGGAGGAACCATAAATTTCTCAGGAAAGTGCCATAATATAAAGCTATCCATGGGAGAATAAGTATTCAATAGCCCAATGCTTTCCATTCCAATGGGTGGTGCTCATGTTGTACTATGAGTCCAATGGCTACAATCCGTGGGTACAATAGCTTTTAATTTTCAAGAGCTTTTCATGAAATTCTCCTCAGAAGGAAAGGAAGTTGAATTAAGGGGCATCACAGGGAAACAGGGAATGATAATCAGCTTTAATGGAATGAATAAGCTTCTAAAGAAAGAACAACAAGGCATAATTTCACAATTATGCTCACTAGAGATTCCCACATCGAAATCATCCATTTCTCCAGTTCTCCAAAAAGTCCTGGACAATCATTCCAAAGTATATGAAACTCCCAAAGGCCTCCCACCTATTCGTGATCATTATCATGTTATTAATTTTATTCTCGAAAGTGTTCCTCCAAACATCAGGCCTTACATATATCCCTATGTCCAAAAGAGTGAAATTGAACGTATGGTTACAGAAATGCTAAAGGTTGTTATAATTCAAGCAAGTAAAAGTTCTTTCTCTACTCCAATTGTATTGGTTCACAAGAAGAATGGATCATGGCATGTGTCTAGATTATAGGGAGCTGAACAATCTCACTATTGAAGATAAATTTCCCATTCCTATCATTGATGAATTATTGGATGAATTGCATGGATCAATTTACTTCACCAAGTTGGATCTTCATTCAGGATATCATCAAATCATAATGAAGATTGAAGACATTCCAAAAACAGCATTTAGAAATCATGAAGGTCATTATGAATTTTTTATCATGCCTTTTGGCCTTACTAATGCACCTTCTACTTTTCAAGGTTTGATCAATTCCATTTTCAAACCCTTCCTTAGAAAATTTGTGTCAGTATTTTTTGATGATATACTAATCTACAACAAGTCTTGGAAGTATCATTTGCAACATCTTGACATGGTTCTCAAACTATTGGAGGAGAAACAATTATATGCAAAAATCTTCAAATGTTTCTTCGGAGAACAAGAGGTGGAATATCTGGGTCATATTGTATCTCATGAAGGTGTTAAGGTAGACATTAGAAAAATTAAAACCATTAAGAAATGGAAAATCCCCACATCCATAAAGCATCTATGAGGATTTCTCAGGTTGAAAGGGTATTATTGCCAGTCTGTTAAGACTTATGGTAGAATAGTATCACCTCTAACAATATTATTGAAGAAAGATGCATTCTCACAAACTCCAGAAGTAACGAAGGCCTTTGAACATCTTAAAGAGGCAAGGTGCCAAGCACCATTCTTAGCTACACTAGACTTCACAAAAACCTTTAACCTAGAATATGATGCCTCGGGAATGAAATTGGTGTTGTTTTAATGTAAGAAGAAAGTATTTACACAAAGCTATTTATCATAAGGAAATCTTGGCAATACTACATGCACTTAAGAAATGGTAACCCTACCTAATGGGAAGACTCTTCAAGGTAAAAAATTATCATGATAGCCTTAAATACCTTTTAGAATAAATATTATCTTTAGAAGAGAAGAAAAAATGGGTCACAAAGATGTTGGGCTATGACTTTGAAATCATCTACAAAAAGGGAAGAAAAATGTTGTGGCAGATGCACTCTCAAGAAAGGATGAGGATGTGGAAGAATTTCTTTGCATTATTTCTATTATCCAACCAGATTGGATAAACAAACCAAGTGATGAATGGAAGAATGAAGAGGAGTTGTGGGCACTGATTCAAAAGATACAACAAGATCGCAGTACTTCTGATACATTTAGCTAGAAAAATGATTCTTTATGGTACAACGATAGGTTATACCTATGTAAGAATTTTCAACTCAAATAAATGATTCCTAGGGAATTGCACACCTCTCCCTTAGGAGGGCACTAAGGATTTCTAAAAACCTACCATAGGGTTAAGATTTTTTTTTGGGATGCTTAAATCAGATATTCAAAAGTTTGTGGTAGAATGTTTGGTTTGCCAACAAAATAATGTTGAAACAATTAAGACCCCAGGACTATTACAACCATTATCCATTCCAAGCTAACTTTGGGAGGAGGTTTCAATGGATTTTATCCCAGGTTTACCCAGGCCTGAAGGAAAGAGTGTTATCATGGTGGTAGTTGATATACTTACCAAGTATGCACACTTTCATGCATTATATCATGCATTTAAAGAAATTATAGTTTCTACTGCATTTATGAAGACAATTCAAAAGCTACATGGAAACCCAAAGATTTTTGTAAGCGACAGAGATCCCATTTTCACTGGAGATTTTTGGACAAAATTATTTTATTGTCTTGGTACTCAGTTAGCTCATATCTCATCTTATCATCCTCAATTTGATGGGAAAATTGACATAGTAAATAAACGTTTGGAAGGATATCTTCACTGCTTCATATCTGATAAACAAACACAATGGGTCAAAAGGTCGCCTTTGGTTGAATGGTGGTATAACACTTCCTTCCATACTGCAACAAAAATGACGCCATTTATGGCCCTTTATAGATATCATCCACCATCTATCACATCATATTTAAGAGAAAATTCTAAGGTTCAATCAGTGGAAGATCACATTGAGCATCAACAACAAGTTCTCCAACTCTTAAAGGATAACATCACCTTAGCATAGAATAGAATCAAACAACAGGAAGATCAACATCACATCGAAATAAGTTTTGATGTAGGAGATTGGGTATTCCTATGGCTACGACCATATAAACAAATGTCCCTCAAGCAAGCTAAGAAGGATAATAAATTATCACCAAAGTATTATGGTCCGTACAAGGTGTTGCAAAAGATAGATACTATGGCATACAAATTGGAGCTTCCTGCAACTTCCCAAGTGCACCAAATTTCCCATCTTTCATGCTTAAATAAGGTTATATGTGACAAGCTTCCAGTTCAAACAATATTGCCATAACTTGATGTGGAAGGAAAAATCATATTGGAACCAGAAGTAGTCAAAGAAACACAAAATCGATAGCTACAGAATCGATCAATTTCAGAGTATCTCATCAAGTGGAAGAACTTACCCATTGAAGGTTCCACATGCGAGGATGAGAATTTTATACAGAAGCATCCTTTACTACTCAAGCGTTGATGAAAACACTTTTTTGAAGGACAGGGGCATGTTAGGTCCTTATAATACTAGTGATTCCCCCATTACTATTATCATTGTATCCTGTATTGTTATTGTTGTGCCCCTATTGTCCCCATATTGTTATTATTGTTCCCCATAGAATCCCACTATTGTTATTTTTGTGCCGTTATATTATTATTTTTTGGTCGGCTTGGTTATATTGTGACCCATTAGACTCCTATATATAGAAAGGAGGTTTTTACATTTGAAACATCTAAGAATTGTTCATTTGTGTAATGTAAAGGAGGTTGCCCCCTCAAAGAGGTTGAATTCTAAGGCGTTGGTCTATCTTTTCTATCTTTTTGTGGGTTGGTTTCATAATAGAGGGTTATTTATTTGGAGAATAATTATAACTATTTGTTTCATACATGTAGTAGCCTGGAGCAAGATATGAAAGGGGACTGATCTCAGTTGGGTAGAGTTACGGTGCTTGAAACAATCATTATGTGAGGAGAATTCCAACTTGCAAGGGCCTTTATCCTCTGTGAAGGCTGAAAAAGTTGAATGTGGATCTCACAGCAAGCCAAAATAATGTTTATATAGCTAGTATCTCATCATGAGAAGAAACGGTTTTTGTGGGTCATAGGGCAAAGATCTAGGAGGCTTCCATCCACAAAGATCTATGGAATGGGTTGACTGATCAAGGTATAAGGATCAGGTGTCATGGAAATAGAACCTTTAACAATATTACTCTCTCTTCAAATATTCCTTACTTGATATTCTAGTGAGTTATTGTGAATTTTGAAGCAACTTCTCCCCATACATTAGCTTGGTCTACTCCAAAATCATTTTCCATTGGGCCATTTCAATTTGGATGTTCGCTTTTAGAGATCATTGTTTTAATTTTTCTGGGCATAAACTAGAGTTGTGATAGGGCTATAATTGGTAATTAGAGTAGTAGAATAACTTGAAGAAGGAGATCAACGGCATTTTCCATGGTGGTTAAATTATTGTTTTCATATAAAACTCAACTACTGAAACCTGGGGGGGAACCTTTCTCCATGTTGGGAAGAATTAGGCTCAAGGTGGTTTTGCATATAGGACGTGGTCAGAGCGATGTAGTGAGAACCTCTTGGTGGTTGCTTTCTGTGTGGATGAGTGGGTGATATCCATATTTGTACTGGGATAATGATTATAAAACACATAACTTTGTTTATAAGCATGTTTTCAGGGTTGAAGGATTCCTTACATTCACTAGCCATTTAATTTATATGGCTATTTTAGTAAGTTGGTGGTAATTAAACTCACAAAACCCCATTGCATGATATGTGCCAATAAATTCTATCGACTCAAAATCCATTTTTTGTATCATAAACCATTGTTGTATTTTTTGTGTGTTTATTAGTAATTTTAAAAAACAAAAATAACTGGTCTTCTCTCGTGAAAGTATGATAATTTATGGAAACTTATATCATCGTATCGATAATTGTTGGATGTTTAAAAAATTATGATAGCTTGATTTGTATTTTGAAATGAACACATGTATTCTTCTTTCCTTCAGATTTATTCTTCTTCTCAATCCATGCCTGGTTCGTTAGTGTATTATTATTATGTCAAAATATAAGGGCTTAACCATTCAACTTTTAAACATTTGATTCATGTGCATTGTTTCTTCTTTGTGTGTATAATCCATTCATAAGTTGAGTTTTTCTATTTATCTTTTGGCTTCATTACCAACTCATTAGCTTGAGCTCTAAGGAATGTGAATATATTTACTAGATTTCTTGTTTGACATTTGTTCTCTCAAATGAATGTTGGAGAAATTTGTGACTTTTGAGGTTACAATTGAATGGTTTTAAAACTTGATGAGTTTACATTTTTTAAAATCACCTAGAGTCATAAAACACAACAAGACACATTATTTTCTATCTCTATTCTCTTCAATATTTCAAGTTGTGTCATTTACATCACGATGTTTTTCCTTAAACCCTAGGCCCCATACTAACAAATAATACTCTCGAATCTCAAGTTTCCGCATTTAATCTTTTTAGGTTCGGTCACTTGTTCAAGGAGACATAGGTCACTTTTAGGTATCGACTCTGAAGGAGACATAGTTCAAAATATCAGTCTTACAAAATTGGGACATATGATAATACTTTCCTAAGCACATACTTTTACCTATTCTTCTACTCATGTAAAACCTGTATAATACGCAAAAGACAGAAAAGATAGAACAAATCGTAATTCACAACAATGTTTATAATTCCTACTTGTTTCCTTCCTGAGTCTCTAAACTAGCATTTGCACCAAATGTTGCAAAGGAAACGTCGTAAGGCATAAACTGAATTACGCAAATACAACAAAAAAATACTTTGATAAAGAATAAAAATATATTGAATGCTCACATCAATGCCCCATTAACTAGAACCACTTAGTAGACATATCTATCAACATTAGGATTACACACAATGATAATAGTAATGGGGGAATCACTAGTATTATAAGGACCTAACATGCCCCTGTCCTTCAAAAAAGTGTTTTCATCAACGCTTGAGTAGTAAAGGATGCTTCTGTATAAAAT
>Ga0181464_1000801_pt2 | contig 13479 bp, 8 predicted proteins | sample InSIn2gowninarea_FD_119074 | JGI IMG/M metagenome (GOLD analysis project Ga0181464, IMG submission 119074) | Clean room microbial communities from NASA Spacecraft Assembly Facility at Jet Propulsion Laboratory, Pasadena, California, USA -... ...
TATTATAACAAAACATGGATGATAAGAATAAGATATTATGGGAAAACATGATAAATAAAGGTTGATAAAACATAATACAAAATAGAACATAAGCGATGTTAGTAAGAATGATGAAGGATGACAAAATATAGGAAATATAATGTAGGAGTTAGCATTTGCAAAATGGCCTTATCGGTTAGGATTGTTAAGGATTTTATTTTTTGGTTACCACAAGGTCATTATTTTATTATTTGTTTATACATTTAGATGAATGAATGAAATGGTGACATATAATGGATTATATGAATTTTATTCTAGGTGATATATATGGAAGTAGAAAATAAGTGTATTTATGGAGTATAGGGACTAATATATGCAAATGCTAGGTTTAAGGATGAATTCCATGTTAATGTGTAGAAAAAGCATAAACCATGGCAATTGATGTCATCCAACAACCCAAAGTATTATCTTCCAACTAAGAATGCATAATCCCATTTAGTAAAAATTTTAAGATTAATTCCACCTTTGTTTAGAGGATGAGCAATAAAAATGCAATGTAGTTATAGGATGGCCTATTCAACAACTTTTTGAATGTCAACATCCACTTGAGTGTAAAGAATAATAATCTCATTCAATGGTCAATGGGACGATTCCACCTTAGTGTGAAGAAAATTTTCTATTTCCTACACGTACATATGTCATTCAACAATATTATACCTAGGCAAAGGAATTAAGGTAGTGGGGTTGACATCCATCTAAATATGAGGAGCCATCGTATACCTATTCTTACAAGTTATATTGGATGCAAGCAATTTTAACGTCATTAAAGTCAACTCCCATATCAATGTGAGGAGCAATTTCTTAGTTATTATCACAAAGAGTATTGGATGCATTAGGATTTAACAATGTATATTATGTTAGTAGGTGTATGCATGGATGAAAGAAGATTATTATAAAGTGGAGGACAATGGTGAGGCAATGGACTAATACACGAGTGAGGGGTGGAATGGTATTTATTACAGGCTAAAATCCTAAAAATGAAATTGTTAGAGTTTATTATGGAGAAAATGGATGAGGGAGACTTATAGGATTTGATGTTTTTGTATTTTATTAATATTTTTGACTTTTTATGAATATTTAGCAAGGTTGGAATCTTTAACACGCTCAAAAGTGAATTCAAAGGATGAATTGGAGGAAACACACACATGACTAGACTTTTATTATGCTTGATTTAAACATGTAATAGGTTCATTGATGTATATTGGTGTAAAATTTCACTTAGGTCTATAGTCAAGACATCATTTCTATAAATAACATACCTAAACATGATGATCAAGGATGAAGTGTAATGTGGATAAGGGTTTAAATACATGGAATCGGATGTGATTATACATGCATATGTGATGGGAATAGATTTGTAAATTCAAATTAGATTCATAAAAATGGTTACATTTTTTTATTTCCAAAGGAGATAATGTTCTTTGATCCTCCCCTATACATGAATTGGGCCAAATAGATGCATGAAAGGGTGAAAAATGGAGGGGAACCTCATGAAAGTTGATCAAAATAAGAAGCTAACATGAAGGGGATGTGTGAAAGCAGATGGAGAGAGAAAGAGAGAATGAATCTTATTTACATAAAGTATATATAGAGATTTATCAACAAATGAGATTAGGTCATGAAATGTATTTCATGTACTTTCTCTAGCTTAAATCAAAATTCTAGGGTGGGTCATTGATTTTCACATATCTTTAGTATATAATGGGTAACCAAATAGATCGACCAATTAGTACTTCTTCATCTTGTGAAGTTTATATGAAATGAAAGGGAAAAATGGATGTAAACCTATGTAGGTTCATGGTATAGAGAGAAGGATATGAAAGTGACATCCTTGAACATCACATTTAAGCATATTGAATTTTCAATTTAATCAAGTCCATAGACCAAAACTTCTAATAGAAACACTTGTAGATTTTATGCTCTTTAAACTTGTATTGATTAATAACCATGCATGGGGAATCTAGTATGCATGTTTTCAACTAATTCACATGAAAATAGACTCTCCTAAGTGACTTCATGATAACCCCAAATTAATAAAGTTATAATTCATATTTTTTACTTTTTGATATAATATGTACAACGGGTAAAAAACTAACTAGATAGGCACAAATGGATGAGGTGGAGGAAAGCTCCCCCAATATTCAAATGGTGTGATATGGGAGGAAGTTTAAGATGTGATGAACTAAGATTCAGTACCATAAAGGTGTCCAATTTATGCTCCCCATTATCAATCAAAATTTCGAGCACTATTTTAAAGATTTACATCTATTGGTATCATGGCATCATTGGTGATGGAAGTTAAAATATTCATTTTCTTTATACCATTAAAATTTTCAACATTTGGATGTGTGTTTTTGATATCAAGGAGAGTGACCATATAATTATCTTACAACCTTTAGAAATTTTTTGATAGTGGATTTATCAATGGTGTAAACTATCAAGAGGGTCACATTGTCTTGGGAATTTTCTGATTATTTTCTTTGAATCAAATAAGGGAATCTAAGAATGCTTTTTATGCGAGATCCTATGGGTATGGTAACATCTCATCTGAATCAAATGGGCAGGTGAATGGTATAAAATAATTATCACATTGATTCCTTTTAAGTAAGATTGATTAAAATGTGATAAATGTGGGTGTCGACAGTAATGGTGATTGTATAAAATATGGATAAGTCATGGTAATAATGTTAGTAGATGCGATGTGTCTAGTGGGAAAGATGAATGGAGTATCATCCCATTAAACAACATAAATAATGTGATATTTGTTCCATTAGGTTCTACTAAATATTATTCATTGGCTATTGGCTCAAGGTTAAGTTATTCTTCATTAGATTTATATGAACACCATTTTTCACTTCGAATCATATCATTAGATGGGGGTATATACTCATCGTATATCATATTTACATCACATATTGATAAATATATATTGGTTTTGTATTTATATTTATTAGGCAAACATGTATGTGATGGGAGAATTGGAATATGGAAGGGTTGTATGAAGATATCTCTTAGTTACAGGATCATTGGAGGTGGCCAAGGCGGTTCTAGTTATGGAAGAGATTGTGCAAATGGAAAGAGTCTAATCTAAAACATTGAATCAATAAAATTAAATTGTAATTCACTTATTGTGAGCATTAAAAAAACCCTTAAAACCATTACCACAAGTAAAAAACACTTGCTACAAGTAAGAAATATTTACTGTAGAAAATACTTATCGTGGGTAGAAAACACTTACCATGGGCAAAAAATACTTATCGTGGGCAGAAAATATTTTTCATAGAAAAATACTTGCAAAGGTATAGGAAAATGCCTACCATATTGCAACACCCACTAGTACATTTAAGCAATTTTGCTTCACACCATGTATCAATCCATAATATTTTTTTTTTAAATTACATACTTCATGACGCATCAAGTGACGCTAAGGGTACCATAAAAGAAAGCATTATTTTTTATGTCAAGTATAACATCATTCCTTTCATCATATATCAAATTCTGAGTGTCAAATAATTAACGTTACACATGACGTATAAACTGTCATGTATAGCATCAAAATTACAAGAATGAATCTGTCAAAATTATAGGGATGAGGGTTTGCATCATGCATCTTGTCAAATAATTTGTCTATCTTCTCTACACTTCCATATTTTGCATATATGTCTAACAGAGTACTCAAAACCATAACATTCGATAAAAAAATTATTTTAAAGAGTCTATGATATATGTATAAACCCTTTTGCAAATCTCTCAGTTTGGTGCATCCTTTGAGGATTTTGGGAAAGGTGAATTCGTTTGGTTGGAATACTACTAGTGTTTATTACATTTGGTGAAACAATTTCAATGCCTGTTGAGGAAATTTGTATCTTTAGTAACCTAAAATTATCATATTCCATGAGAAGATGTCTTCACAGGTGTACACCAAACTTCACGGTAATCCACCAAAATTTGAAGGCCTCCTCTACCAAACTTCATGGGTTGCGGAAGAATCTAATGCAAATTTTACTTGCCATAAAATGCAGATACACACAACTATATACATTCTTCAACATATCTTTAGCTCCTGCAAACTTGTATCACTAAAACTGCCCTTACTCATCAATAGCATCATACCCACCATTGAAAATCCACCATCGATCAAGGGAATACATCAACGGTTGATAGGAGATCATGCCATGATCTGTGTGCATGATTTTTGCCTTTTTTTCTATTCCATGTAGCATTATTTGATGCACTCAAATACATTAAATGATGCATCAACCAATGCATCACATAATGTGTCAACCAATGCATCAAAAAAATAGTTATATCTAGATTGATGTAGACATGCCAAATAGTGATGCATCTTGCATCACGATATCAAAATGCAATTTTATGATGAATGGTATGATGCAAAATCACTAAAATGTAGTAGTGACAACTTTTGTTGATATCATTAGTATAGATATTCATCATAAGTAGTTCAAAAGGATTTGTCGGAGCATAGTACCACTTTTATTGACATCATTAACATAGCTTTGTAACATATAGTGTAAAAAGCCTTACTGGGAGTGGCATAGGTGATGTAAACGTGATGTTAAAGTCAACATTTCACGATGAGTAAATGATCCAACTTTGCATCATGATGTGGCTCCATGATAAATGATCAATTTTTAGAAATTATAGTGCAAGTACTCGAATAAAGGTACAACGATTATTGATCTTCTTAGGTAAGACAAGACGATCGTTGATCTCACTTGTAATTATCTTAACAACCCGACATATGTCAAACAAGAAGTTAAAGAGGCAAAGTTTCAAGGGAAAGCTAAAAAAATGATTGTGAAAAAAATGTCAAATATCAGTTTTGCCTATAAATTCTTAGATCTCCATTAGAAAAGTATCTTTTGGATCTTTGGTTTCAAAGAACGATATTGTTAAAAGAAGGAAAAACTAGTGAACTTGCAAACTAAAAAGGAGTAAATTTTAGTTATGTTAAAACGTTGCAAGCTTGGGAGGGCACATAGAGTCATCATCAAGTTGAATGTAATATTCTTAAACAATAAATAAAATATTAAATTTATTATAGTATATTGTGTTCTTTGTGAATAGTATGAATGTAGTGTAAAATATTATTTATATGGGTGTTTATAAGTCAATCATTACATTTATACAAGGAATTACAATTGTACAAATTAGTATTTGATGATTCACGAATGCTATAAGCATATGGTGATCATTGAGTCAAGATAAGTGTATGATATGAATAATGTAAAGGAAAGAGTGGAATGGAATTGGATGACATAAGAAGAAAGATGTGTTTGTACAATGAGCAAAGTCTTGACATAAGTATGTACAAAAAACTAAATTACATAATATGTGATAGTTTAGTTCCCCCATTAGTGATAATAGGTGGGATAGGTGAGTTTGTAAGCTTTCAAATAATGTGGTATGGTACTTGGATACTCTTTGGTGGCTCTCTAGTAGGGTCGAGTGATGACAAAGTGATCAATTATGATTGTCCTCTAATAAAATAAAATAATGTATTTATCTTTAATGATTCTGATGTTGCCCTAGTGGGGATAAGTACTACAAAAAATTGATAGGCTTAAGAAATCATGAGTGAGTTCCCTAGATGAATTAACACACATGTAGAATTAGCTAACTTCAATGTATACTCTGATGAAGCCACATTATCCATTGTGGGCTTTACGAGGATATGATAATAAGGTGGGATATCAGGGCCTTCAATGGGATGGTCCTTTTCCTTAGTATGAGTGGAAGTGGATGGACTAGAGAAGGATTCCTTTAAGGGGTATCACCCAATGGTTGAAAATCCCCATCATCAAGAGGTGGAAGTGATGGTGGAGGTTCCTCAATCAAGATAGGTGATGGTGTTGCATGTGGGATACATGGTGATGTAGATGGGGTAGAAGTTTTCATAATCAATGCAATGGATAATTCTTAGGAAGCCTTAGGTGTATAAGATTTAGGATGTGGATATAACACCATAATATGACTTCCTTATGGTCGAATGTATAATGCATTATTGTAAAGGTTATGTAATAATATTATATGTAAGTTCACTAATACTTAAGGGTATCATTTGATACCTTAAGTATTTAAGTGAATATGATAATGTAACTTGTCCTACACTCCATGTCATGAGCATGCCCCTTGGGTAAAAGGATGTGCATGTCATGCTTTTGTACATTGGATAAAAGGGTGATCCAAAGAGGGATTTTGGCCTATAAATAGAAGGCTCCCTCTTTGTGATCACACACCAATTTTGTGGAGTAAATTTATGCTATAGGATAGTGCTTAGGAGTTGAGATTAGGAGGATTGTAAGAGAGTTGTATTTGTGATTGAAGAAAAGATCTAATTAGTGGATGTACTTCTAGTTGGAGGAATCACTTACATCTTGTGTTATCTTTGTGAGATTACTTTTTGAGTTTGTTAGATGTGTATTGTGAGCTTTCATGTGATCTTGGGAGTTTAGAGTTGTTCATGTTATAGTTCAACTCTCTCATCTTGGGCTTTTCCTATTGTTTGATAATGGATGAAGATGGTGGCATGATTTATGTTGATTCTTTGATTTTAGATATGGTAGAATGCTCTATGGATGGAGAGAATGGAGATAAAATAATGAATCATGATGGATTATATGAATGGATATATCAAAGGATAAATTAAGATTAAGTGATTTTGCATTTCCTTACAAATTTGTAGTTTCTTTTCATTTTTATTTTAGCTAAATGCACATGCAAGGGTATTACCCACCCAAAAAAAAGAGCAAAATATTCCTTTTATTACTTATATCATTTTCAAAAATAAAATCTTATTCTACACTTCCAATAATGCTCTTTTAAACTACCTAAGAACATAGTTAAACCTAAAGTTAAAACAAATCTTCATACCAAGCAAGCATCTAGTAGTAAAAATACAATAATAAAAATGCATTAAACAATACAAATTATTCTATAAAGTTCATGAAAGATAAAGAATACCAATAGTCCTTAGCTCTTTTTTTTATCAGATTACATGAATTCATAAAGAATTACCTGTGGTCATATTAGGATCACCTATGACTCTATTACTAAAAAGAAATATTTTTTTTTGTAAGGGTAAATTTATTAAGGGGGATTCTTTATACAGGGATCCTAAAACCTGTATTTTACAAGGAAATTATATATTTTCAATGAAGATTATATGGATCATATTTTATTCCTATTCCAAATCGACCCAAAATAAATTAGGTGCCAGTCATCTACAATCTATGTAGAACTCTCTTAGAACTTTCATATGTTATTTTCATGGAATTTTGCTAAGTCTAAAAATATGAACTCTTGCATTTAAAGATTTTCAAATATTATTTTTGTTATATCTCCTCCACATATTTTATTGGAGCTTCATGTTTTGCATATGGAATTCTTTTAGGTTTCTTCAAATACTTAGATGGAATCTACATTACTTTTTCCTTTGCATATTTGGGAGGAGATATAAGTTGGATCGGAGTGATAGTTGTTTTACTTACTGATAGTTTGTTTGATCCTTGTTGCTTTGATAGAGAGATACCTCTTTGACTAAAGAACCAACAACAAGTATTGTTGAGAACCCTATTTTGATATCCTACTTCATTAAAAGTGATAGAGAGAAAATTATGAAGAAGTAGGATCACAAATAGTTCACATTTCGAACAATCTATAGCAAGAGTATCAAAATCATACTTGCTCATCCTTTTACCTTGAATCTTACATACAATCATCCTCTCTAAATAATTCGACACATTCCAAGAGAAGTTTGATTCATACAATCATCTTGTTGATGAAATAGGTAGGTCCTCTTCCAAAGCTATTATCTCACCCCTTGGTCCATCTTTACAGCTCCACCGAGATTCTTCTTTTTAACTACTCATTTCCCTACCATGATCATCAAATATGATATTGTGTTTATCCTTAAATATGGTGCATTTTAGTCCTTTATTGTGCTCCAAACCAATTGAAAAGCCTTTTGGAGTCACTTACAATTTCTATCAATTAGGCTTTCACCAAATCTTGTGCTCCTATCCATTTTACTCTTTATAACTGATATGAAATCTTCATTTTCATTTCTTTCATCAGATTTTGTTAAATTTTTGTATTTGTCATAAAAATAGAAATAAATATAAACCCATACAACATTGAACGAAAAATGTAAAATATAAATAAAATGTTGTGAAAAATCCAATGAACTAGAATATTCAAGTGTAGAAAATCCTTTATCATTGTTTCCTTAAATTTTGACCAAGAGGGGCCTCCTAGCACCAAGAATGTACAAATAGACATATTTTATTTATTTCATAATCTTATTATAATCCTTGCAAACTCAAATTTTATTCTCATGTATTTTCAAGTTATAAATGCCCAAATGTCTTATGCATGCATATAATATATTATCTCTTAATTAATAGTGTTTTATCAATGGTGCTTCAATAATATTGTTGCTTTATTGATGTTCTTAAATCTACAATCTAAAAGATATAAAAGCTCTCCAAAACCTACATAAATGCTCACATGATCATATTAGTACACAAATATAGTATAAAAATAACAATTAAACCTAAATTGCCTATAGATATCAACATGCAATGATATATAAATGATAACCATAATATTCTATGGTGGATCCATAGTAAAATCTAACATGCATGAAATATCTACAACGAAAACATGCCTGTTGCCATATAATTAACCATTATATGCTTGTAATAAGTGAATCTACAATGAGAAAAAAACTAATAATAATAGTAAATAACTATAATATAATAATACTTAAGATATCCCACAAATTATTGGGCTTCATTTCAATGGCATAACAATAATGAACTTTATATATGTCTATATCTCTCAAAACAAAAGAGGTGCATACTTATTTATAAGAGAAAGGAATCCAATCAAGGTTAATAAGATCCACTAATCATGATACCTATAAAATTCAAAGTATAGGGATAGATTAGGATGATATTTCTAGTTGACAAGATGTGGGGGATGTATCTTATAAATTAACACATAAATCATGCCAATATCGAATTAATATAGATTGGTTAATATAAGGAAAATGTGGATTTCTTTTTCTAAAAATATAAATGGAGATAGAATGGCAGGTCCTCATGTGGAATGCACCAACAATCTCTATTCGACCATACACATTTACATTAAACACATGTGATTAATATTATTAGTAAACATGTTGATTTTATGTGTCTACGCATTCTCTACCAATGCTTTGAAATTCTTAAACATTATAAATATTCATCCTTATATTTCAAAAAATATACCTAGTAATTCCTTGAAAAATCGTTAATGAATGTGATAGAATTTGAAGATTTATCCAAATTTTATGATTTCATAGTTATATTAATATCTAAATGTACAAGTTGGAGAGGGTATGAGGCTCTCTATGCTTACACATCCTTCATATACACCCTTATTCTCTCAAAATTTGCGTAGTCCATTTACCAAGTCTTATGAAGAAAAATATTGTATACTTTTATAATTAAAATAACCAAATCTATGATGCCATAGCTAATTCCTATCTTCAAGTGCCACACATACTAAGCTCATATTGCCTTTTATTCTAAACTTGAAAGGGAACCTTTAGTTATTTATTTTGGGAATAATGGTGAGTACATGGCTCCTATTATTATAGTTATACACTCATTATTATCAAACATAACCTTGTAGTTTTTCTTTACAAGTTATATAATGCATAATGAATTATTCTTAAAATTAGGAGCATAATAGATGTCATGAATTTTATTTTTACCTTATTCAATGCCTACCTTCATTATGCAATTTTTAGCCATATCTAAAACATTATTATTTCCAAGTATGATCTTGGTATTTAATTCTTTATTCAAGTTAGCAAATAACTCATTCTTTCCAATCATGTGGTCAGAATAATCAAATTCTAACTACCAAACTTCTTAACTAGTTTTTTCAATCATATGATTAGTAATAAATAAATTACCTTATTCCTTATACACATCTTCATCATTGCATACATAGTGGACTCTTTTATCTCTATTTATGGTGTTTACTCTATAATCTCGTGCAATGTATCCACTTATATGGTAGTTGTAGCATTCACCTCTTCCTTGATTAGTCCTTCTATGTCCTCTTCTAATAGTAATAAGTCCTCTTACTCTTTATAATTCACCTCTTGTATATTTTTATTTCTTTCTTCTTCCTTGTGCTTGTCCACTTGTATTTGGATCGTCTTCAACATTCTTAAAATTTACTTAGAAGTTAAAGTATTCTCATCATTTTATCTAAATGTTTCTCTTGGTATTTCTTCACGTGACATAAGAAAACTAAGTAAGCAATCAAAATAAAATGTATATAAATATTTACTCTCCTTGATAATTGTTTAACATGATTACACATAGGGTTAATAAATTTGAATACTTTCTTATTAACAACCCATATTTTCAAGGTCTTTCCAAGGATGGTCATCTTGTTCACCACATCCTTCACTCTAATATAGTAATCACTCACTTATCCTTCTTCTACTTGAAGCTCCCTCGATACTCATTTATTTCCCTCATCATGGTCATTGGGGTTTCTCTTTGTCTATTTCCCCAACATTAGATCCCTACCATGCCACTACTTTGTATCCCAATAGATCTTGGTACAATTGGAAGGTGACATCTCTTTGGAACTCCTTTATCATTCCATGATATATCTGAAGTAATGTTTCAATTTTTGGTGGGATTTTTTATGGGGGCATAGGTATGGGCTCCCATTTTTATCCTCTCTTATTACACATCTTTTCTTCATGTTGTTCCTTCAATAACCATAATAGTTACTCTCTTTCCTCTGTAGGGATCTTGTGCTCTTCAAATCTCTGTAATACTTGGAAAAAAACCACCTAACTGTATTCAAACATCTTCACTCTACTTGTAGATATAGCTTCCATCCCTTCAGGAGGTAAGATCTTTAGCTCTAATACCACTATAAAGATCCAAAATAGATCTCAAGTAAATAACAATAATTCAATCTCAAACCATCAAATTAGGGCATCCATAATTTATAGCATAAACCCTAGCATACCACTGTTGGACTTCCACTAGCACAATACCACTAAATAATACCAATGATGGGTCTCCCAAGCACATATACACTAAAAAAATCTAACGAATGGCCAAATATAAGAATTCACAATAATACTAGCTTAATGTATGCACAAGATGATAATACAACCCATAAATGTTGAGATCTAATCCCCATGACTTATATTAAGATGCATAATGAGTATCAATACAAAACCAATCCCAAAGGGCTGACATCAACCCCTTGGGACCTAAACTGGGATGAATGAACTCTCATGATGTTGTTGGATAGTCATGGGATAGTAGTGCCTCCTCATAATCTGACTCCTTCCCACCGAAGGGGCCCTCCTTATATTTGGATAACCATGCGAGTGGTAGAGACTCCACCTTGGATACCGTCAAATGGGAAAAGGTACTCCACCAATATCATATATTAGCAATATCCCTCATCTTGAAAACCCTCTTAGGTGCTCCGGTTAATTAATACACTTACCCCTCCGTTAAGGTTGTGTCCATCGGACAATGTAGAAGTGTAAAAGTATAATAATCAAGTATGTCTAGTAAATAAGCCTCCAAGTCTTCTTATACTCTTAACCAGGTCCTGGATCTCACCTCAAAATCATCACTAGGCTCTAAGGCCGACACAAGTATTTGATCCATTATCATGGCTAATCAATGGATACTAGATCTTGGGATTCCCACAATCAAGTTCAGGATATTCAAGTACATTAATTTATCCTATTCTACACTTGGGAGGGAAACGTCCCACTAGAGTTTCATAGTGGGGTCCATGGACCAATTTATTCCTATCCCAAGTTATACAAAATAAACCATAAATCAAATTACAAAGCTAACTCTAAAAGGGATATTATTAAGACATCCCTTTTGGGTCTTACATTATTTTTATATAGTAGAAAGGATGTTACATGTACTTAGAAATATCATTGGAAATACAAACTTCATTAGTTCTAATTTTTCTTTCTAAATTTGTAACTTGTACAAATTTTGAATTTCAACCTTATTTCCATACATATTTCCTTGACTGTGTAGAAGAACTTCTAAAATAAATAGCATGGAAAACCACCATTTTCTTTTTAAATAGTTTCCAATTTTTCCAAATGATGGAAGATCATTAATTTTGAGTAGGATTAGGAACAAAAATTGAAACCAGATCAACATCCTTACACATGGAAGTTATCATTGTGGGAGCCCTGAAAAACCAAACCATGGATCACAACCCTTATAATAACCCTAAATACCACTCTTCCCCCTCAAAAAACCACTTGTTCAATTCTCTATCCGATAACTTTCAATTCTCCCACTTAGCCTCCTTCAAATAAAATGCGCAAATTGTGATTGTCATAAACCCTACATGCTTCTTGTGGAGATGGGTACTTCTTCTTAGTCTAAAATTTTATGAAATTATGAAAATCAATTGAAATATTATTATTAAATTTAAATATATATTTTTAATATTATCCATTTTTTAAAAAGTGTTTATAGTTGCACAAACATTTGGACTTTACCTGCCCCCTTGTCTGCTATTGTAGAACATCTATCATTGTAATTAACTTCTAAAAGTTACAACTTTTAATTTACTACATTATTTTTCATGTTTTATATATCGGTAGAAAAATAAATTATAGAAAATTTAACCATATAAGTTTCATTAAGTTTTTAGCACTTTACATTCTCATATCATCTACTATTAATATTCTAATGCCTATTATTGTTATTATGACACATACAATTATCATTTCCTTTTTTGTTATCAAATCTTATTTAGTTTTTTTATTTGAGTGAGCTTCGGTTCATGATCATTTTAACAATTGATCAATTTCTTAGATAATTTAATTGAGAGAGAACTTTATTTATTGTTGCTTAAGTCTAATGTCCAACTTCAACAACTCATTACCCATTTCAGATTATAATAGACAAGATTACGATTATTGAAATATAAAGATGAGGACCTTGCTAATTGGAATATATATTTGGGAAGTAATGGAGAGTGGTTATGAGGAGCCAAATAATTGGATCACACTTAAAGAAGTTTATAGGATAAAAAGAAAAGAATCAAATAAGAATAATCCATTATCCCTTTACCATATTTAGTCTTCCCTTGATAAAAGTTTACTTCAGCATATTGTTACTACTACCTTAACCAAGGAGGTTTGGAAGTCCCTTCAAAAGGTTTGAAAGTCTCTTAAAGAGGATTACCAAGGGAGTTACCAAGTAATAATAAACACTTAATAAAGTGTTTGATAATTTATAAATGAAAGAGGATAAGTGAGTGATTACTATATTAGAGTGAAGGATGTGGTGAACAAGATGACCATCCTTGGAAAGACCTTGAAAATATGGGTTGTTAATAAGA
>Ga0181464_1000709_pt1 | contig 13456 bp, 9 predicted proteins | sample InSIn2gowninarea_FD_119074 | JGI IMG/M metagenome (GOLD analysis project Ga0181464, IMG submission 119074) | Clean room microbial communities from NASA Spacecraft Assembly Facility at Jet Propulsion Laboratory, Pasadena, California, USA -... ...
AATCCTTACGGAAACGCTGCTTCAGTTAATTCAATACATTTTTCGATCTCGGCAATTGCCTCGCCCATGGTTTTGCCGTTCTCTTCAGAACATAATTGTGCTAACTCCTGCAGGTTTTTTTCCAACAGATATTTATAACGAAAGAATACCTGCACTCGCTCTTTAATAGGTGTTTTCGACCATTTATGAAAAGCCTCTCTTGCAGATTCAACGGCTTTTGACAGATCATCATTTGTTGACATTGGAACTTCCGTTAATAATGTTCCGTCTACCGGAGAAATGACCGGCAGAAAACGGGATGTATTTGCAGGTACGAAAGTTCCATTTATATAATTTTTTAAAAGGGGGTATTTCATTAGTGGTTGTTGGCGTATTAGAATGGTTGTGAAGAATAAATATAAACCAATTTTTAATCGCAGATTTCAATTTGTACGGCTGGCTTGGAAAGGTGCGTCTTCAAATTGAAGACATAGTTTGGCGAGAAATACAAATAATTAAAAAATTACAAACAGTCATTATCAACAAAACTTCAATAGGCTTAATTTCACTCGTAATAACAATGAAATCAACCCCTCATGATAATAATAAAGCCGCGAAGAATTTTAAATAAGCACATTCCCCTATTATTAATTTTATTTTTTCTATTCGCTTCCAAATATTCTAATTGCCAGGAAAATGTTCATCCTCAATCAACAACTTATGAATGGCCTTCTGATCCCCTGGTTAAAGACAAATTAGATAAGTGGCAGGATCAAAAATTTGGTATGATCATTCATTGGGGGCTCTATGCAGTTCCGGGAATAATTGAATCGTGGTCTATCTGTAACGAAGACTGGATTGATCGTGACAGCACCAAGTCTTACGAAGAATACAAAAAATGGTATTGGGGACTTCAAAAGGATTTCAACCCGGTTAATTTCAATCCCGGGCAATGGGCAAAAGCAGGTAAGGATGCGGGAATGAAATACCTTGTTTTTACTACAAAACACCATGATGGGTTTTGCATGTTTGATACAAAGGAAACGGATTTCAGCATTTCCAATGGCACTTTTAAAAGCAATCCACAAGCAGATGTCGCCAAGTATGTTTTTGATGCTTTTCGTAAAAATGATTTTATGATCGGTGCTTATTTTTCGAAGCCCGACTGGCATTCGGAAAATTACTGGTGGCCTAAGTATGCAACTGCAAACAGGAATAATAATTATGATATCCGCCGGTTTCCATGGAGGTGGGATAAGTTTAAACAATATACTTATAATCAAATTGGCGAACTGATGCACAATTATGGTTCAATGGATATTCTGTGGCTGGATGGTGGCTGGGTAAGGCCATTATCAACTGTAAATGAAGAGGTTCTATCATGGGGTGCACCAATTCCGACATGGAGCCAGGATATTGATATGCCTAAGATAGCTTCAATGGCCAGGCAGGCACAACCCGGTTTATTAATCGTGGATAGAACTGTTCACGGCCCATACGAAAATTACCAGACACCGGAACAAAGGATACCGGAAAAACAATTGGATCATCCGTGGGAGAGTTGCTTAACACTTGCAAACAATTGGGGATTTGTACCTAATGATAAATTCAAATCTTCAACAAAGATCATTCACACATTAATAGAAGTAGTTGCGAAAGGCGGTAGTCTTTTATTAGGTATAGGTCCGAAACCAGACGGCACAATGCCGGAAGAAGCCCTAACCCGGCTTGAAGAAATAGGCAAATGGCTAAAGACAAATGGAAACGCTATTTATAATACCAGGATTACTCCAGACTACAAAGATGGCAGCACCTATTTTACAAAAAGCAAAGATGGCAATATTAAATATGCTTTGGTTTCGGTAGAGGAAAATGCTTCGTTACTTCCTACAGTTGAATGGAGGACAAACATGCCGGAAAAAGGAACAAAAATGACCCTTTTGCAAACCGGGAAAACGGTAAAATGGGTGCAGGAAGGAGATAAAATAAAAGTTTTTCTGCCAAAAACTTTTATTAAGAATAATGCAAAATTTCCGGCCTTAGCTTTTTCCTTTAGTGCTAAGGAAAAGTAATTCATACATACTGCCTTCGTAAAAGCCGAAGGCAGTATTTTATGTATTACTCCTTGCCAGGTGATTATCGTTGTTGGTCCTTGCTGCGTCGTCTTCCCAACAGTACACGAGTGCGACGCAACGAAAGCTACATGTGGATTCCTGGGTTTGGCCCAAAAAAACCCCTGTACGAAAAACGTGTTTTGAACAAGTTGTATCAGCTCTTATATTAAAATGCATGTTATTAAAAGGTGGAGGGACTAAAGCTTATTTCAAAGCCTTATCAATAGCATCAAGCAAACCATTTACCGGTTTATCTTCGCCCAGTTGCCAGAACATGATGCCACCCAACTGTTGATCTACTACGTATTTCGTTTTTAGTGTCATAGATCTTTCATCGTCGAATGTAATCAATTGCTTTTTTGCAGGCGAATAGCCGTAAGGCGCTTTTGCCACATCGTCCCAGTAAAAGGTGAAGCCTTCTTTCTGTAGAGATTCTTTATCCAGTTTATTAAAAGAAATGGCTCTAACAAACTTGCCCTTTTGGTAAAGTCCCTGGTTGGCGTCTTGCTCGGCCTCAAATATTCTTGCATAAATGGCAGCGCCTATAATCATTTTGCTTTTAGGTACACCAATTGAGTCAAGGTAACGAACCGCATTATCAGTCGATTCAATTTGTTCAGGAGTTGAATATAGGGGAGTATGATGACCCGTAATCGTGCTGTTGCCATGAACAAGGTCGTACGTCATTAAGTTGATCTTGTCAACAAGCGGCGAAACCAGGTCCCACTCAATCGATTGCTGCAAAAATTTTGTAAAACCTCCGGCTGCAAAGCTGATTTCATTTTTCCTGCCGAGTTGTTTTCTTAAAGCTTCCACTAACAGGGTGAAGTTGTGCTTGTCCTCCGGCAAGTATTGATGGCCAGGAAACCCTTCAATGGCAGGATACTCCCAATCGAGGTCGATGCCATCGGTCTTAAAATAATCGTTCAGATTTTTTACCGACTTTGCAAATTCGGTTCTTCCTTGTTCTGTAGCAAAAACGGGTGAACACGTTTTGCATCCGCCCCAGCCACCCAACGACAAAATCACTTTTAAAGACTGATTTCTTTTTTTAAGTGCTACTAATTGTCGAAGAGTCATTGTATCTCTCATATTTGCTACCGATAATTCATTTCCTTTTAAGTGGCAAAAGCTGAAAATGATGTGTGTAAGCTTTTCGACAGCGTATTCATTTACATGTTTTGAGTCCCCCGCATAATAGCCGATTACTGCAACTTTTTTTGACGGATTAGTTTGTGCATTTGAAATACAGGTAATAAAAAGCAAAAACGCAAAAGCAGAAAATTTCATATTGGTACTTATTGTTTTAGTTATTCTTATTAAAGTTTTTTATTTGGTTGCCGGCTATATAACTCTTTTCAGCATCGTTGTGTCCTTTAGATTTGTATTAGGAAAACAACTATAGATATTACTATTATTACTACTATTTTCTTTTTTGTTACTTTTTTCTTTACAATCCACATTTTTTTGTGGATAAACTAACCAGCAGCAGGGGTTCATTAACTTTTGTGTCAAGGTTTATTGCCTGTTGAGTGATAAAATCCCCTGCTGTTTTTCCCCTTAGTGTCCACATAGCAATTAAGGTTTTTATACCTATTATTAAGGACTTGGACGATGGGGCAAAATGGTTAGTCATCTTTTAAAAAGAATAGAACGAAAGTATGAAAAAGGAAGTAAAATTTTACCTTGGAATGGATGTATCAAAGTTGTGGATTGATATAGTTGTTATGTGTGTAGCAGATCATCAAAAACAACCAACGGTTAGCGGACATTTTGGTAATGATGCAGCCGGAATGAAGGATCTGCATAAATGGCTTAAGAAGCATAATGTAAGCTTTGACGATAACAGCTTACTGGTCATAGAGAACACTGGTGTTTATCACCGTTTGGTATGGGAATATTGCAGTTCTCATGGTCTGCCTCTATACATAGGCAATGCAACACATATCAAATATAGTTTTGGAATAGCCCGTGGCAAGAATGATAAGATAGATAGTGAGCGCCTTTGTGCTTATGCTTTTAAGAATGCAGATGAGATCAAAGCTAATCCTGTACTCAATCCTGTCTTTCTTAAACTCAAAGATATGATGACTTCAAGAAGCAGGTTGCTTGAACAGAAAAACAGTATAAAGGTTTACCTGGGAGAGCTAAAACTTTCAAACAGCAAAGAAAGCCAGCTAATTATAGAGAAGGCACATAAAGCCGCTTTGCAAGGGATAGAAGCATCTATCAATGAAGTAGAAAAGCAAATAAAGCTAATCATAAAAGAAAATGCAGCTATTGAAAACAATTATGAACTACTTATAACAGTACCTGGAATAGGACACTTAACAGCAGTATATATCATTTGCTGTACCAATAATTTTATCTGCAAGATAACAGGTAAACAACTGGCATGTTATGCAGGAGTAGCTCCCTTTGGAAACAAAAGCGGCACCAGTATAAAAGGACGTGACAAAGTGCATAAAATGGCCAACAAAGAGCTAAAGAAATTGTTACACATGGGCGCCATATCAGCCATAACACATTATCCTGAATTTAAGGATTATTATGACCGAAAAGTAAAGGAAGGCAAGCATAAGCTATCAGCTATTAATGCAGTCCGAAGTAAAATAGCACTGAGGGCAGTATCTGTGATCAATAATCAGAAACCGTATGTGGATAAGTATAAAAAAGTAGCATAAAATCGTAAAAAATATAACAAAAAAGAGTTTCGTCAAATCATAGCAATCACTCACTTGTACTTTTGCAGCGTAATTGGCCATAGACACTTAAATGCAACTGGCCTTTCTTATTTGCTTACTCAACTACTGTCAATGTTTCCTTCAGCCTTATATCTCTTGATGAAGCGCCGATCATAATTCTGAAATCACCGGCTTCTATCACTTTTTTTAAATCCTTATCAAACATTTCCAGCATTGCCGGAGTTACTGTAAATGTCATTTCCTTTGTTTGTCCCGGTTGTAAATGTATTCGTTGAAATCCTTTTAATTCCATTACTGGTCGTGCCACCGATGCTAAAAGGTCTCTTATATATAATTGTATTACTTCCCCACCTTCCCGCGTTCCGGAATTTTTTATTGTAAAGGTTATTGTTGTAGAGTCGGTTTTTGTAATGTTATTTTTAGCCAGTTTTATATCGCTATATTCAAAAGTAGTATAGGTTAGTCCAAAGCCGAATGGAAACAAAGGCAGACCGCTTAAATTGTTATAGTCATCACCACGGCCTGTTGGCTTATGATTGTAAACGAGTGGTAATTGCGCTTCCGATAAAGGAAAAGTAACAGGTAATCTTCCTGCAGGGCTGGCATCACCAAATAGAACTGCCGCAACAGCATTTCCACCTTCTTCTCCCGGGTACCATACGTCAACAACTGATTGTACGTTTTGCAGCCAGCTATTCATTGTTATTGCACTTCCGCCAACCAGTACCACTACAACAGGCTTTCCTGTTGCTGCTATTTGATTAATCAGTTCTTCCTGGTGGCCTGGCAGGGTTAGCATTGCCCTGTCCTGGAATTCTCCTTCCTGTATACCTGCAACTACTACTGCAACATCGGCTGTTTTTGCAACAGCAGCAGCTTCAGAAATTTTTCTTTTCCAATCGTTGTTTACTCCAACGTTCCAAACCAGTTTTACAGTTGCGTTTGTGCCTACCGGTTCGTAAAACTCTATCCTGATATTGTAGGTTTTATTTTTTGTAAAAGCGAAACGTTTAAGTTCGGCGCTGTAAGATTGTTTTTCCCATTTGTCAATCAACAGCTTATTATCGATATACAGTCTGAAGCCTTCGCTTCCTTCCAGTCCAATTCTATAATTACCTGTTTGCGGTGCCTTTAATTCACCTGTCCATCTTGCTGAATAAAAATCATTATTAATTTTTTCACCGGGGGAAAACAAGGTCCAGTGAAAGTTTACTTCTTTATCAATTCTTGTAACTACAGGGTTTCCTGTAAAAGTGACATTATTGAAGTATTCGCCTTTTAAACCCTGCGTAGCTTTCCCATTAACAGAGGAACTTAAATAAGCTGCCGGGATAACAGTAAAGTCGTCAGTTTTTCTCCCGCAGCCTTCTGCGTAAGATATTTTTATTAAATTCCCTGCCCGGTTTTTTATGCCTTGAAGTATGTTTACTTTCCCATTTCCGGGTCCGCTGTATCCGCCCAGTCTTGCTTCAACTGCATCGGTTCCGATAATTGCTATTGATTGTATATTCTTTTTTAAAGGCAATACATTTCCTTCATTTTTCAGAAGGACTATCGATTTTATTGCTGCTTCTTTAGCCAATGCCTTGTGTGTTTTATCATCTTTCCATGTAAGCACCTCTGCTTCGGGTACGTAAGGGTTTTCAAATAAGCCCAGCTCAAATTTTGCTTTTAACACCCTTGATACCGCATCATCTATTCTTTTACTATTAATACCTCCATCTAAAAAGTGTGGGATAAATAATTTGTAATGGTTATAATCGGTTTGAAAAATAACATCAAGGCCATTGTTAATAGCTTGTTTACCTGCTTCCGGGTAGTCTTTTGCTGTAAAGTGTAAAACATTTGCTCCACCGGTTGAGGCTGCATCCGAAATCACAAAGCCTTTGAACTTCCAGTCATCTTTTAATTTTTTATTTAACAGCCAGTCATTGGCTGTAGCCGGTGAACCATCTAGCGAATTATAAGCAGTCATAACCGATCGCGAACCGCCCCTGTTAAAACAAGCAATAAAAGGAGGAAAGTAAACTTCGTTTAAAAGCCGTTCATTAAAATGGATAGGGTAGCTGTCTCTGCCGCCATCACCAACATTTGCAACAAAGTGTTTTGGCGTTGTAACAATTCCCATCCTTTCAAAAGGGCTTACAAAAGCTACTCCCATTTCAGAAGTCAGGAACGGGTCTTCACCATAAGTTTCTTCAGTTCGTCCCCAGCGAACATCGCTTGCAATATTTACAACAGGTGTAAGTATTTGGCGGATACCCCTTATTTTGGTTTCCGTAGCTATTGCTGTTGCAACACGAGTCATAAGTGACGTGTCGAATGTTGCAGCCAAACCTATTGCCTGGGGAAATGCTGTAGCTCCATCTCGAACTAAACCGTGCAGTGCTTCATCGAACGGGATGATTGGAATGCCAAGTCTCGATTTTTCGATAAAGTACTTCTGCATTGCATTTATTTTTCTAACCAACGCCAAAGCATTTTCTGACGTACCATAATGTATCAACTGACCGGCTGCATCTCCGCCTTTCGATTCTGCACTTACCTGGAAACCGAAAATGCCTGTTTTATACTTTGCTGAATCTGCGGCATCCATATTACCGGATATCATAAACATTTGCCAGAACTTTTCTTCCGGTGTCATTCTCGACAACAGGTCTTTAACTCGGGTATCTATTGGAAGCTTAGCATCCTTATATGGAAGGGCAGTTTGTGCACGTGAAAAAAGCGTGGCGAAGGAAAAAGCAAGAAAAGGTAGATATTGTCGCAGGAAAAATAGGTACTTCAATTGATAAAGAATTAAGTCTGATGTCGTTTAACGGTACCAATATAAACCGTAGCAAAAGCTGCATTACGCAAATAAAAGCACAAGTGAGTGACACAACGATGTTGAATAATAGTGTAAAGACGGTTAACAAAAACTCCTTTCATAATAACAAAAGCTTTGCAAATAAAAGTATATCGATTTAAAGAAAACTAATTTGTCTCATAATGGTTACCTCCATGGAAAAATTATATTTTAGAATAAATAATGCTTCTAAAGAGAAAAGAAATGTTATTATTTTCACTATCTTCATAAAGTTAAATTAAAATTTTAATTCTTTTATTAATTTTTTTTAATCTTGAAAAACTTCTTTAATTATTTTAAAAAGTATACATTTACTTTATAAAAGCATAAGTAGAAAAAATAATGGGAGAAAAAGACCAGCTACTGAAAAGGAAAATAATAAAACATTTGTATTATGCTAATGCGTCTTCCTTTTCGGATATCTGTTTAAGTATTGAAAAAAGTCTGCCTATTACTACTAAAATTGTAAATGAACTGATTGATGAAAATGTAATAAACGAAACGGGGCTGGCTCCATCAACAGGAGGCCGGCGGCCAACGATGTACTCGCTGGCAACGGATGTTTTGTTTATAGTGTCGGTTGCAATGGACCAGTTTATTACAAGAATTGCGATTATGGACATACATAATTGTATAGTAATACCTGAAGAAAAAATTGAATTACCACTGCCGGGAAACAGCGAAGCGCTTGCAAAGCTGGTTGAAAAAATTGAGGAGGTGATAGAAAAGTCGGGTATTTCTAAAAATAAATTCGCTGGTATAGGAATAGGCATGCCGGGATTTGTAGATGTAAAAAAGGGTATAAATTATTCCTTCCTCCCCACAAAAGGAAAGAGCCTGACGGAATTTATTTACGATAAAATAAGAATTCCTGTTTTCATCGATAACGATTCGAGCTTAATAGCACTTGCTGAGCTAAAGTTCGGGGCCGCCAGGGGCCGGAAAAATGCGATGGTGATAAACGCAGGATGGGGAGTTGGTTTGGGGATGATTTTAAACGGCGAACTTTTCAGGGGAAATAATGGTTTTGCAGGGGAGTTTAGTCATATACCCCTTTTCAATAATAATAAATTGTGTGTCTGCGGAAAAACCGGCTGTCTTGAAACAGAAGTGTCGTTACTGGTGCTTGTTGAGAAAGCACAGGAAGGATTAAAGGCGGGCCGGTTGTCGAAACTTAAGCAACTTCGTGTTGAGCATTCAGAGGAAGCAAGTGTAAAAATTATTACCGCAGCTTACGAAGGCGACCAGTTTGCTATCGAGTTATTGTCGGAAGCGGGATATAAAATTGGCAGGGGAGTAGCTATCCTGATCCATCTTCTAAACCCGGAAGTGGTTATTCTTAGCGGACGCGGTTCAATTGCAGGAAAAATTTGGAATGCGCCTATGCAGCAGGCAATAAATGAACATTGTATTCCAAGGCTTGCTGCCAATACCAGTATTGAGATTTCAAATTTGGGATATACAGCAGAGCTGATAGGTGCAGCAGCACTGGTAATGGAAAATTTTGAAAAACATGCACCGCAAAAAACGATAGCAAATGAGAAGAAGCTTAACTACACCAGTAATTAAGTGAGCTCTACAATAAACCTTTTAAATCAATATTTATAAATTTAAAATACTTCTGTTTATGCAGCATGTTTAATAAATAAAGTATCTATAATAAATAAACAACTTGTCCGACTAACATTCTGCTGCTATAAAGAGGTGTTTTTGTTAGCCGGCAGTATGATCTGAGTTCAACATCGTTGTGTCACTCACTTGTACTGTTTATTTATTATTCCGCTTGAAAAGCAGCAGTAAAAGCAATCACGCTTGCTTCCGCCAGAGAAAAATTGTAATAGGTCTTTATGAGGTTCACATCTTCGTCACATAAGTATTCAACCGATTGGTTTTGTTCTATTAAGGAAAAAGAAAAATAGAAGTTGTTTTTGTACAAATCAAACCTTTACTCATTATTAATAAAAAGAATCTACTAAACGCTTTCGTACTAATCAAATCAAATAAAAGGCTATGAAAAGAGCATTTACTTACTTACTTCCGCTTCTGATTCTGTGCATGTGGAGCGGTTTTGCGATAGGGCAAAACAGAACTGTCACAGGTGTGGTCCGAGACAGCTCCGGTAACTCAATACCAGGAGTTACCATTGCTGTAAAAGGTTCGAAAACAACATCTGTTGCAGATGCGCAGGGAAGTTTCAAAATTGCTGTACCGCCCGGAGGTACCCTGGTTCTGTCGAGTATAGGATACCAGGCTAAAGAAGTTCCTGTAGGCGCAAATGATTTTCTGTCAGTTTCATTGCTGAATGCTGCAGGACAGCTAAATGAAGTGGTTGTTACCGGGTTTGGTACAAGAACAAACACTAAAAAATTAGCCTACTCTATACAGGAAGTTAAAGGGGATGAACTTGCAAGGGCAGGAACGGTGAATGTAGTAAATTCCTTGCAGGGTAAAGTATCAGGAGTAATGATCAACCAGGGTGCAGGTGGTCCTTCGTCAAGTTCAAGAATACGTATCAGGGGCAACTCCAATATCAGTGGCAATACAATGCCCTTATTTGTAGTTGATGGCGTGCTAATTCAACCAGGAGCAACAGGGGCAGACTCATGGGGTAACAACCGTGATTTTGGTAACCAGTTGAAAAACCTCAATCCTGACGATTATGAAACAATGACAGTTCTTAAAGGATCTGCAGCAAGTGCTTTATATGGTTCGCAGGCTTTGAACGGTGTTATATTAATTACAACTAAAAAGGGAAGAGTTCGTCCCGGTCTTGGTGTAACGGTTAACCATACTACAACCTGGAATGATGTTTATCGCCTTCCTGATTTTCAAAATGAATATGGTGGTGGTAACAGCCCAACATTTGCAAAAACACCCGATGGAAAGGATATGATACCTAATGATGCCATTGCACCTTACTATAGTTTCGGCCCTAAGTTCGACGGACGAACAATAGTAGATGCAGACGGTGTTACCCGTACCTACAAAGCAAATAACATGATGGATTTGTACCAGACTGGTGTGTTAAATAATACCAATGTGTCGGTTGAAGGCGGTAATGACAGAACTACTGTTCGCTTTTCTTACACTAAAACAGGTCAGTCAGGTATTGTTTCTACCAACAAGTTTGACAGGAATAATTTTGCTCTTCGCGCTACCCAGAAAGTAGGTAAACTAATTAATATGGATTTCTCTATTAATTATGCTATATCTGATTCTAAGAACCCGATGCAACAAGGAGGAGAGGGAAGTTTGTTATACAGACTTGCTTATTCTAATGCCCGTCAGTTCCCGATTGACAATCTTTTTGAAAACTATATAGATAAAGTAAATGGTGGCAGGAAGATCCTGGGCCCATATTTACGTGGTTCTATTACCGACGACATGTGGGGGATTTATCAAACAGATGTGAGCCAAAGGGAAAACAATTTATTGGCTAATTTAGATATTACGGCTAATATAACCCCTTGGTTAAATTTGCTGGTAAGGGGTAATGTCAATAGTATCGACGTGGTTCAGGAGTACAAGGAGCGTGGCGATGGTGCTGGTTTCGCCAGTAATAATTTTGGAAAGTACGAGCTATATCAATCATCACAAAAAAATGGAAGACTACAGGCTGTATTATCTGCTACAAAAAAACTAGGAGAAGATTTTGATCTAAGTCTTTCTGCAGGTGGTGAAACTCAGCGTGGCCTAGGAGGCAACAGACTTAAAGCAAGTACTGCCGGCGGCTTTAAAAGGCCTGACATTTATGATCTTTCAAATTCTAAAAACCCAATTAACGTAGATGTTAATAGTAGCGGTAAATTTCCTCAAAGTCGCTTGGATGCTATTTATGCTTATGGAGATGTTACCTATAAAGATATGCTTACCCTTAGCGGAAGCATAAGAAATGACTGGACTTCTACACTTACTTATCCTAATGGTACAGGAGATTATAGTTATTACTATCCTTCAGTTGGCCTTTCCTGGAGTTTCTCAGAACTACTGGCTGACAAGCCTGCCTTCGATTTCCTGTCCTTCGGTAAACTAAGGGCGAGTTATGGTATTACAGGCGGTGGAACAGACATTTATGTCACTTCAACCGGTAATTATATACTTAATGGTAATTACACCGATGTTGGTGCAGTTTCTGTTCCAAGGTATGGTTTCCAGAGCAATGATCTTGGTAACCTTGATCTAAAACCCAAGCGTGCTTATGAATATGAATTTGGTGCTGATCTTCGTTTTTTTAATAACAGGTTCAGGGTTGATGCTGCTGTTTATAAAAAGAACACAAAAAATGAAGTTATATCATTAGGAGCTCCTATTGAAAGCGGGATATCGGGTCGTGTAATTAATGCCGGAAACATTCAGAATAAAGGGATCGAGCTTTTGGTTTCTGCAACGCCTGTTCGCCGGACTAGTTTCGACTGGACTACGACTTTTAACTTTACAAGCAACCGGAATAAGATTATTGATTTGTACCCAGGCGTAGACAATAAAGAATTAGACCTTGCATTTGGAGCTGACGTAAGATCTATAGCCAAAGTAGGGGAAGATTTTGGAGCTATCGTTTCTTCTTATGCCTATGCGAGAGACCCGCAAACTAATCAGAAGCTTTTGCAGCAGAACGGCACCTACTGGCGCTCAGGATCGTACGGCCAGGGAGAGAAGGTATTAGGTTCTTCTATGGAGAAATACCTGGTAAGTAATATCAATGAGGTTAGGTATAAAAATTTCAACCTCTTTGTACAGGTAGACGCTAAAGTAGGAGGTAAGATAGCTTCAACAACGCATCAATATGGTTCCCAGTACGGTAACTATGAAAGTACTTTATTTGGTCGCGACGCAGGTCATGGTGGAATAGCATACGTTGATGCTAATGGTAATCAACGTAATGACGGTATCATTCCTGAAGGTGTTTTTGGTAAAAATACTATCATCAATGGTACGGATGTATCAGGAATGTCGTATGCTGATGCAGTTGCCAAGGGATTAAAAAAGCCTGTAGCCGCTTTAGACTACTACGACGGTATCGCAAGCTGGGGAACCGGTATTCGTGAATATTCTATATTTGATAATACCTGGGTAGCGCTTCGTGAGGTTTCAGTTGGTTTTGATTTTCCAAAATCTACGCTTTCGAAATTGAAGATGAACAGGCTTCGTCTTAACGTTTCAGGTCGTAATATTCTCTATTTGTACACAACAACCAAAGATCATATTTTCCCTGAAGCAATTTATTCAAGCCGTCCTGGTGCTTTTGCTGAAACTGGTGGAGGTCCTTACCAACGCCAGATAGCAGTATCTATTCTTGCCGGTTTATAATAGCAAAAGTCAGTTTTTAAACAAAAAAATTCTTAAAGAAATGAAATTGAAAAAATATTCATACCTCGCCATTCTTACAGCCTCGGTTCTATTGGGAAGTTGTAAGAAAGAGGCTTTTGTTGAACTTAATACGAATCCCAGTACGCTTTACTCAATAAAACCTGAGGAACAATTTCTAAATGCTGCTATCCAGGCCCACGGACAGGATTTTGAGCAGTATTACGATAATTACAGGCGTATCATGCAATGGATGCAAATGACAACTGAACAGACGGGGAGCGGTACGGTCACCTTGAAAACAATAGGCAATTTCAACAGCAGGTACGGTGTTTTTTATCCGAGCCTTGGTGCCATACTCACTGATGTTCAGGTGCTCATCGACAAATTACCGGAAGGGGAGAAAGCAAAATACCAACAGATTTATGCTATTGCTGATATTCCTAAGATTTACTACGCTTTTTATGTGTCGGACATTGCGGGCAACATACCATATAATGAAGCTT
>Ga0181464_1001044_pt1 | contig 13418 bp, 12 predicted proteins | sample InSIn2gowninarea_FD_119074 | JGI IMG/M metagenome (GOLD analysis project Ga0181464, IMG submission 119074) | Clean room microbial communities from NASA Spacecraft Assembly Facility at Jet Propulsion Laboratory, Pasadena, California, USA -... ...
AGCCCAGCTGCACTAAATAGAATTATTTTAGTTAAATCGGCTCCTACCAAGTTCGCATGCTGCAACTTTGCGCCTACAAAATAACAGTTAGAAAATATGACTCCGCATAGATTACTGTCCGTTAAATCTGAGCTAGATAAATCGCAATCATTAAAATAAGAAAAAGAAAAGTCACAGGAGCTTAAGTTTACAACCCTCAAATTTAACTGAGAAAAGCTACTATTTAAGAAACAATTATTATCTAGTGAAGCACCCTTAAAATCTATATTTCTAAAGTTTGAAGTATGGAAATGGATGTCAGTCCTAAACTCTGAAGAACCATCTAAAATAATATAACTTAAGTCCAGATCCATTAAATTCGATTTATTGACAGCAATTAAGGACCTTAAATCTTTAAAGGCTTTTCTATTGATTGAATCATAATTTGGCAGCAATAACAGATTCTAGAGGAAGTTTAGTATCTTGTAAATGTAGAATTCTTTCGAAAGTGGCTTCAGAATTTTTACTTTCTGCTAAGGTAATTAAATTGGCTATTCTACTTTCATAAGAAAAAAGGGCCATGTCATATCTCTCTAAGGCGATAGCATATATGGTTAAATGGGTACTTAAAATTTTACCAATAACAGTAAAACTTGTTTTGATAAATTGTTTGGTAAGCTTAGAAAACAGCCAAGATATTATAATTTTAAGTCGCATATAAAAACTAATGTATTAATATAGATTTATATAAAGGAATAATATCGAAGAATTTGAATAATCAGTAAACCAATTAAGTATGCTGATTTGGAGAGATCTTAAAGAACAGAAGGTTAATGGCGGAGAGAGAGGGATTCGAACCCTCGATACGACTTTATATCGTATAACGGTTTAGCAAACCGCCGCCTTCAGCCACTCGGCCACCCCTCCGGAATAATCTCAATCTAATCATCTCTTTTGTAGAAGTCAATTTCAAATTTCCCATTAATGGCAATAAAATTTAAAACTCTTCTTACTTTTGGATCATGGATAGGACTTCACGGCGCAAAACGTCATCCTCTTTGAAAAGACCTGTCATACGACTCGTAACCATCGTAACCCCTGATTTATGCACACCACGCGTGGCCATACAATGATGGACTGCCTCAACAACAACAGCAACACCTAAAGGTTGCAATGATTCCTGAATAGATTCAGCAATCTCTGCTGTCATTTTCTCTTGAATTTGCAATCTTTTGGCAAAAATCTCTACCACGCGCGCAAGTTTACTAATCCCTACCACTTTATTTGTTGGCATGTAGGCGACATGTGCTTTCCCGATAATGGGGGCTAAATGATGTTCGCAATGAGACTCGAAAGGAATGTCGCGCAATAATACAATTTCATCATAACCGCCAACTTCATCAAAGGTGCGTCTTAAGTATTCATTCGGATCAGTATAATACCCAGCAAAATATTCCTCAAAAGCCCTAACAACGCGCCCAGGAGTATCTTTTAATCCTTCGCGTTGTGGGTTGTCACCTGCCCATCGCAAGAGAACTCTGATAGCGTCCTCCGCTTCTTCGCGAGTTGGGCGCGTGTGAGAATGGGGAGTAATATTCTTATTATCTAGGCTCATTCATAATCTCTAATTCAGTAAAACCGGTTGATGTGGACTATCCAATGAAAAAGCTGGGACTTCAACTAAAAAAGTTTCCCCATTAGGTTTTTCCATCTCATATTCACCCATCATAATCCCAGAAGGGGTTGGCAGAGGTGTTCCGCTTGTATATTCAAAAATTTCACCCGCTTTAATTGTTGGTTGCTCACCAACAACACCACCGCCTTTGATTTCTTGCCTTCTGCCATATGCATCCGTAATAATCCAGTGGCGAGTTCGAAGCTGAATAGACTCTGACCTTAGATTTTCAATTTTAATATGGTAAGCCCATAAATAATGGTTTTCCTCAGGCTCAGACTGGCTGTCCAAATAAATTGGCAAAACTGTTATTTTTACAAAATTAGTGGTTTTGGTATAAACTGGCTCTTGGCTCATTTAAAATTCATACAATTAATTTCTTCCTACATAACTTATAGTACAGTATGATGTGATAAAAAATCATTAAAAACGTTTTCACCGGAGGGGTTATGGCAGAAAAATTTGACGAATTTATGGAAGAAGTCGAAAATGATATCCGTCAAGAAAAATATATGAAGTTATGGCAACAGTACGGAAAACAAATTACTGCCGCTATTACAGTCGCCCTCATTGGGATCATAGGCTATAATTTATGGTCGCAATATGATTACCGTCAGCGAAGCAAAAATTCTGACATTATGATTGGCGCTCAAGATTATATGGCAATGAATCGTCATGGCGAAGCCTTAAGTGCTTTAAAAACTTTAGGTGATAAAGCAGTGGCACCTTATAATGTGCTTTCCCGCCTTAATGAGGCTGCAATCCTAAGCATTGGTGAAGCAGAACAAAAACAAGAAGCTATTAAAATTTACCAAGATCTTATCGCGATGCACGGGGTTGATAAGGCATGGCAAGACGTAGCTCTCTATAATAAAATTGCACTACAAAGTAATATGGCAGACACAAATTGGGATTCTCTCTTAACGGAACTGAATGTAATTGACCTAGAAACTTCCCCTATTGCAGCACTGATTAAAGAATTAAAAGCTGCTATATTGTTGCAAAAAGGTGACAAAGCGCAGGCTGGCGAAATTTTTGTTAAGTTGGTCCAAGATAAAAATGCACCATCAGGTGTCGCCATGCGCAGCCAATTAATGGCTCAGATTATAAGTTCGAATTAAAAGGTTAAAATTATTTAAAAGGAAATTTCACTACTTAAACAATAGTGACGTTTCCTTTTTTGTTGAAAGTATTAACAAAAAAAACTAGTTTCTCTTTTTAAAAAGCTATAGTATAAACGGTGTGAACTTTCTTAAAATATATGGAGATTAATCTATAGTTCGTCCACATCAAAATGCCCCTGTAAACAAAGATGGGCCACGTGTTAATAACGAAATTACATCTGCTAAGATTCGTTTAATCAATGAAACTGGTGAAATGATCGGCGTTGTTACAAGAGCCGAAGGCCTAAAACTTGCCCAGGAGGCTGGTTTAGATCTTGTTGAGGTTTCCCCAAACGCTGAACCTCCGGTTTGTAAAATTCTTGACTATGGCAAATACAAATACGAGCAACAAAAGAAAAAAGCTGAAGCCAAGAAAAACCAGAAAATCATTGAAATCAAAGAAGTTCAATTGCGGCCAGGAATTGATGAAAATGACTTTCAAGTTAAATTACGCGCCATCCATCGCTTTCTTGGCGAAGGCAATAAGGTTAAAATTACGATGCGTTTTAGGGGTCGTGAAGTTGCCCACCATGAATTGGGTATGGAAGTTCTTACTCGAATCCGTAAAGAACTAGAAGAAACCGCTAAAATTGAAAATACGCCAAAATTAGAAGGCAAACAAATGATTATGGTTGTTGCACCTGCAACAGCAACGGCGCCTAAATAGCATTTCCTTTTTTATACAAGTCTGTTTTGCTAAAGACAAAACAGACTCTTTCTTAAAAATTATTTTATGATTACCTTTGATCTTTTAAAAAAATCACGCCACCTATGTCCCTTTAATGGGAAAGTTATGGTTTAAGGTGCTGGGTAAAAAATTTGCCCCGGCCTTGTCTCAGACAAGAAATTGAGACTCGATTTGATAGCCATCTAAATCAGGCATCTCTCCCCCTTACCATCCTTGCCTTTAAGGACAATCAGCCGATGGGCCTGTGTTCTTTACGAGAAAATGATGGGATTCCTTCTAATTTTAGTCCCTGGATGGGATCACTATGTGTCGACCCTACCCATTTGCCCATCTTTTAATCCAAGAAACAAAGAAAAAAGCGAAAGAATTAGGACATCAGAACTTATATCTCTTGACCTCTGAATATTCTTTAGCTACCTGGTATCAAGCGCTTGGTTGGGAAGAAATTGATACGGCTAGGTATGAAGGTATACCAGTAATTGTGATGAAAGCCAGAATTACATAATTGCCTTACTTAGCCGCTACGTAGCTTCCTGGGGCATCCCCCAAACCGTCTTTTTCAGGAATTTCTTTCGCCTTTACCATCTTCCCGGAAAACTTCTTTACCCATTCATACCAAGTAGGCCACCAAGATCCAGTAACTTTCTCTGCATGTTCTAACCACTCATCTGCGGTTGCTTCTACTTGGTTGTTTTTCCAGAAATGGTATTTATTTTTATCTGGGTGATTAAACACCCCTGCCACATGGCCAGAGCCCGAAAGGACAAATTCTGTCATTCCTTTTACGGTGTTTGCCAAAGGATAAACAGCACGCCAAGGCGCGATATGGTCATCGGCTGCTGCCATAACGAACATAGGAATATCAATAGTACTTAAATCAACTGGCACATCATCAATCTGTATACCACCCGGTTTAATCAATTTATTTTCAAGGTACATATTACGCAAAAAATCAGTATGCATCTTCCCTGGCATTCTAACAGCGTCACTGTTCCAATGTAGCATATCAAATGGAATGGGGTCTTTCCCTAGCAAATAATTGTTGACATAAAAAGACCAGATCAAATCATTGGCCCGCAAAAGATTAAAGGAATGCACCATTGAATTGGCATCCAAATATCCTTTCTTACGTACGTGATTTTCAAGTTTTTTTAGCTGCTCCTCACAAACGTAAACCAATAAATCCCCTGCTTCTCTAAAATCAATGGGAGCCGCAATAACAGTGGAACTGAGCACTTGCTTTTCTTTACCCTTAGCCTTTAGATAGGTAAGAAGGCAATTTAACAAGACGCCTCCGGTACAATAACCAATAGTATTTATGGCATCATACTTAGTATATTTCCTGACAAAGTCAAAGGCTTGCTTTGCTCCTTCAAGCGTATAATCGGTAATAGTTTTCTGCGAATGACGTTTATCTGGGTTTATCCATGAAATGATAAAAAGAGTAAATCCTTTGTTCACAGCCCATTTTATAAAAGAATTTTCTGGTTTAAGATCAAAAACATAAAACTTATTAATCCATGGTGGAATAATTAAAATAGGAACTGAGTAAACTTTTTCGGTTGTTGGCGAATATTGAATCAGTTCCAATAAATCATTACGGTAAACAACTTTGCCTGGCGTAGTCGCTATATCTCGCCCCAGCTTTAAAGCTTCCATATCTGTCATTTTAATATTGAGGGTACCATTGACAGAATCACCTAGGAAATTTTTGAATCCATGAATCAGGTTTTCCCCTTTTGTTTCATAAGTTTTCTTAAGAACATCCGGATTTGTAAGAGGAAAATTAGTAGGGGCTAATGCATCAATCAAATGCTTTGTATAAAACTCAAGCTTTTGAGATGTCTTAGGATCTAGTCCATCAACTTGGTTAAGCATTTGCTTTAAAAGCCGAGAATTTAATAAATAGAGCTGCTGCATAAAAAAGAAGGTAGGGTTGTTTTGCCATATTGGATTTTTAAATCGTTTGTCTTTAGGGTCTACATCAACTAAAGGGGATACGTCACCCCCCTTCATTTGCTTGATGACAACTTCAAATAATTGCATAACATCTTTTAGATGTTCTTTTTGTAAATCCATGACGACTTGAGGTTTTTTGGAAAGCTTTTCTGCGGCTTGGTTTAAGGCACTCATCACAATTTGGGGATCAAAAATGGTAACAGGATGTTCCTCTTTTTTCTTTAGAACAGGCACCATATTTGTTACAGATTCTTTAATTGTTTCTTGGTTTTTTTCCAATACTTTAAGCCAAATATCTTGCCATTCTTGGGCATAGTCAAAAAAGGCTGTTAAATTTGTTTCATTTGATTTTCTGATCATGGTAGCATACCCTCATTAACTTATACCTTTATGATAAATTGAAAAGATTAATTAAATGCAAATAAAATCACCTATATTAATTATTTTTGGGTTTAGTTTTATTCTTTCCTCTTGCAGTCAAAATACTATTGAAGAAGAAAAATTCGAGATTATCTTTGAAGAGTATCCAAAGCTGGTAACTGTACCGGATCGCCCTAAAGCTCCTTCTCAGGCAGAAATCGAATCTATTCAAAAAAGACTTATAAACGAAACACAACAATCTTATGAAGCGTCTAAGGCGGCATCCCAACCATGATTCCGGTTTCTATTTCCAAAACTAATATCGCTGAACCTCTTTTTTCAGGTAAACCGTCTATTTTAGGAAAAAAATGGTATGAAAAACCTGCCGATAGCAGGGAATCACTTGCGATTAGCCAACAGTTTAGTTTATCCCCCTTTATTGGGAAACTCTTAGCCTCTCGCCAATTAACAGCGGTTACTGCGAACAACTATCTTATTCCTACTTTAAAGCAATTAATGCCCGATCCAAGCCATCTAAAAGATTTAGATATAGGCGTTAACAGAGTTCTTGAGGCCCTCATTAACAAGCAAAAAATTGCTGTCTTTGGGGATTATGATGTTGATGGCGCAACAGCTTCTGCCCTTTTTAAACGATATTTTCAAGATATTAAGCAAGAGATCACTATCTATATTCCTCAGCGTTTAGAAGAAGGATATGGACCCAATATCCCTGCTTTAACACAATTAAAAGAAGAAGGGCATCAGCTTTTAATTATGGTTGATTGTGGCACAACCGCCTTTGACGCCCTTGCTCATGCGAGAAAAATTGGGCTAGAAGTCATTATTATTGATCATCATATCTCTGCTCCCCTTCTTCCAGAAGTAACCGCTCTCATTAACCCTAACCGCATTGATGAGACAAGTCCCCTTACAACGCTATGTGCAGCAGGGCTTAGTTTTATTTTCCTAGTAGCGCTACATCGGGCCTTAAAAATGAAAGGATGGTTTGGCTCAGCTCAAGCTGAACCTGATCTTAGGCAATATTTAGATCTAGTTGCATTAGGGACTGTTTGCGATGTAATGCCTCTTACTGGTTTGAATCGAGCTTTTGTCACACAAGGATTAAAAATCTTACATAGACGCTCCAATCTAGGTTTAAAAGCTTTAGCAGATATTGCTAGTGTTGATGAAGCTCCCAGTGCCTATCACTTAGGATTTATGATCGGCCCCCGTATTAATGCAGGCGGCAGAGTTGGAAAAGCAAATTATGGTACTCGGCTGCTGTCAACGCGTGACCCTATAGAAGCACAGCACCTTGCTCGTGAACTTGATCTTTATAATAAAGAACGCCAAGAAATTGAGATGGCCGTATTAGAGCAAGCAACCGAAGAAGTGCTACAAAAAAATCTTCATCAGAAACCTCTTATTATTGTCGGGGGCCTTAATTGGCATATTGGTGTGATTGGGATTGTTGCCGGCAGGCTAAAAGAGCGGTTCAACAAACCTGTGTGCGTGGTGGGATTTGATAACAATATTGGGAAAGGATCAGGAAGGTCTGTCGCCGGCGTAAACCTTGGCTCAGCCATGCATTTAGCGTGTCAAAAAGGTCTTTTAGCACAAGGCGGTGGGCATGCCATGGCTGCTGGCTTTACTGTTATGCAAGATCAATATGATAATTTTTATGACTTTCTATGTCACCATTTGGCTAAAGACATTGCTAACATAGAACCCCGTCTTGATTTAGATGCTATTCTATCTCCTGGCGCCGCAACAATACAATTTGTCACTGAATTGGGTCACTTAGAACCTTATGGAAATGGCAATCCAACCCCCAAAATTTGCCTTCATCGGGTAAAAATTGTAGGTATCGAGCGAGTCGGGGTAAATCACTTACGCTGCTTTGCGTATGGGGAAGATGGCGCGCGCGTCAAGGTGATGGCTTTTCGTGCCCATGAAACGGAATTCGGTGATCAGCTTTTAAAACTTCAAGGGAAGCTTACTTCCATTGCAGGAACTTTAAAGCTTGATAAATGGAATGGCCGCCAAGAAGTCACTTTCGTCCTTGAAGATGTGATGCCACATTAGTGGGATTTATCTAATTTTCCAGCGTCTTTTCTCGATTTTTTCCTTGCTGACGAAATCGCATCAAAAAGCCGATTAAAAGATACCCAACAAATGAAATCCATAATCAATTCTATAATAAAGCCCATTAAATTTACTTTCAAATGGTTTAATCTTAATATAGATGCGTACGATACCGCCTCTAATCAAGAAAATCTGGAGAAATATTCCACACTATTTCAAAAAATCTATCAAATTCGATGCCGCAGATCCACGTTTCAATGCTTTCGGTTGCGAGTTAGATGGCTTCCAACCACTTAAATAAACAGCAGTAAAAGTTGCAACCACTTTATCAACTTCAGTAAAATGTTCCTGATAAAATGAATTGAGATAATTTAGAAAGGCTTTTTGACAAAGTATCTTTGAGCGTTCACATTGAATGTTAGTAAGGCCCATTGTTTTCAAGTCAATCAATAACTCGTAGGATGTAGCATAGTTAATTTGCAAACGGTCCATATCCACAACAGGCAGAGCAAAGCCAGCCCGCTGCATCAAAGCAGCAGCATCAGAAAGTTTTATCATCGGCGCCACCCGAGGGGAGACACCCCCGCGCACCTTTTCTTCAGCAATTTGCGTAGCCTGGCTCAATTGCCACAGGGTGTCCTGCCCAAGCATGACGCCCATAAAGAAGCCATCTGGTTGTAAAGAGTATTTTACTTGCTGCAAGAACCCTGGAATATCATTAAAATAATGCATCTCCATAAAGCTAATTATCAGGTCAAACTTAGCTTGCCCAAAGGGTAAAAATTCATCATCAAATATAATAGGGTTTGCTGCGCCTGTTAAACTGATTTGCAAACAGTTCCGGAAAGCAAGCGTTGAAGGCGGGGTATAATCACCCAAGATTAAAACATTCTCGAAAGACCGTTTTATAAGAGAAAGGCGATCTGTCAATTCGTCCCTGAGATATTTATAGAGGCGCGTTTTATTGATTGAGCCTACACTTAATCTTGACCGACGCTGCCGCAGCAACTGTCGATCAAAAAGAAGAGGGGCTGATAAAGAATTAATCACATTAAATAACAGGGATTATTTTTCTGTCTTTTTTAGCCATTAAAATATAAATGGCAGGTAAGACAAACAAGGTAAACAGGGTACCAATCGACATCCCCCCTACAATAACCCACCCAATTTGGCGATAGCTTTCAGACCCTGGTCCTGTCGAAAGAGCAAGGGGAACTGATCCCAAGACCATTGCAAAGGTTGTCATTAGAATGGGGCGCAATCTTACTTTGGATGCCTCAATAATAGCCTCAAGTTTAGAAGTTTCTTTCTCTTCCCTTAATTTATTAGCCACATCTACCATCAAAATACCGTGTTTGGTAATGAGCCCAATTAATGTAACCAGCCCAATTTGACTATAAATATTTAAGGTCCCCCCTTGGATAAGCGTTAAAGTGATGACAGCTCCCGCTAAGGAAAGAGGCACGCTTAGCATGATAATAAAGGGATCAATCCAGCTTTCAAATTGAGCTGCCATAATCAGATAAATGAAAACTAAGGCCATTATGAAAATCATAACCATATTCTGACTTTCATCCAAGAAACGCTTTGTTTCTCCTGTAAATTCCATTCTAGCATCTTTTGGAAGCACGGATTTTACAATATCTTTTACCAGGCCAACACCATAGGATTGCCCCACTGCAGATTGGAGTTTAGCCGTATGGCTAATGGCACGAACACGATTATAACGGTAAATCTCAGCAGGGCCTGAGCGTGCCTTGACATCAACAAGTTCCGCTAAGGGAACTAGGGTTGCATTCTTGTCGTTTGCTTTCATGAAAAGATTGGTAATGTCCTTAGGCGACTGACGTGCTTCGTCTATCACTTCAACCAAAACATCGTATAATTTATTTTCGCGTTTAAAGTTTGATGCCTTACGTCCACGCACCAACGAGTCAATTGTATCAGCAATTGCTCCCGGTTCTACTCCTACCCCGGCTGCTTTATCACGTTTAATGGTGACAGTAAAATCCTCTGTATCCGGATGGTCACTGGAAAGGACAGCAGCAATATCTCGTTCTCCATATAATTTATTGGTGATCAAGCGCGACAGTTCTTTTAACTCACGGTGAGTCTTATTACCGCCAATCACAAATTCTACAAGGTCACTTCGATCAGAAGATCCACCGCTTCCTTCAAACTTAACAGAAATACCTGTAATCTTAGCAAGCTTCTCTTTTAGTTCTGCCTCAACTTCTGCAGTTGAACGAGATCTGTCTTCTTTTAATTGAATACTGACATCATAGGTAGGATTGTTAAGCTGCGTAATACGTCGTTCAATTTCTGGAATGGTTGCTAAAACTTCGTCCAATTGGCTGACATATTTATCTGTATATTCTAATGTAGCCGATTGAGCAGACTGCCCCTCGATGAAAATAGCCCCTTGGTCTTCGGTTGGAAATAATTCCTTTGCTAGCCCAAAATACGTAATGACACCTATCCCAGCCAACAAAATACCCGTCAATAAAACCTTCATTGGGGTCACAAGAAAATACCTTAAGTAATCACTATAAAAAGTTTCAAGCCTATCCAGCCAAACATCAGTCCGAATTTTTTCTTTAAGTTGCAACCACCATCCCGCTGATTTTGGTGCGATAACCCCTTCTCCTTCCCCTAATAACCTTGCACACATCATCGGTGACAAAGTCAGGGCAGCAAAGCCTGACAAAAGAACAGCCCCCGCTAGTGTTACAGCAAATTCTGTAAAGTATTTACCAACTGTTCCTTTAGAAAGAGCAATTGGTGCGTATACAGCAACAAGCGTCAACGTCATTGCAATAATAGCGAAGCTAATTTCTTTCACGCCATTGACAGCAGCTTTGAAAGGTTTTTCTCCTTCATCAATATGACGGTAGACGTTCTCTAGGACCACAATTGCGTCATCTACCACCAACCCAATGGCCATAACTAATGCCATCAAAGTAAAACGATTCACACTAAACCCTAACAGATACATTAAGAAAAGGGTTCCAATAAGGGAGACAGGAATCGTCACAAGTGGGATAACAGACGCCCGCGCCGACCGTAGGAAAGCAAAGACCACCAAGATAACTAGGAATGTCGCTTCAGCGATAGTACTATAAAGACGGGACACTGATTGTTCGATGTAACGGGTGCGATCTGTCCCGACACTTAACGTCATGCCTTCTGGCAATCGTTCCTGGATTGAGGGAAGCAACTTTTTAACGCTGTGTGAAACTTCAATCGGGTTGGCAATTGCCTGCTTCATTACCCCGATACTGACCCCATTTTTCCCATTAAAACGGGTTTTTGTTTTTTTATCATCCGCGCTGATCTCTGCTTTTCCTAAATCACTTAAATAAACCAAATGGCCATCTTTAGTTGTGATAGGCAAATCATTAAATTCTTCAGGGGTTTCAATATCGGCAACGGTTGTGACTAGATATTCGCGATCATTACTAATTAATTTACCAGCAGGTTTCTCAATATTCTGTTGTTTAATGGCCTGAATCACTTCACTAACGGTGATATTGAAAGCTGCTAATTTTACAGGATCTAACTTAAGGTGCATCTTATAAAGACCACCCCCAAGGACATCCACGCGCGCCACACCTGAGACTGATTCTAAGTCTTTCTGAATTTCACGCAACGCAAAGTCAGCAAGCTCACTCGCTGCAAGCTTATCACTGGTTAAAGCTAGGGTTAGGATCGCTTTGTCGTCCGCTTTTGACTTAGTTAAAATAGGTTCATTCATTTCGTGAGGTAGGCGATCTTTTGCCTTATTGAGACGATCACGAATATCATTCGCCGCATCTTCAATGCGTCGTCCAGCAGCAAATTCAATAACCACCTTACTATCATCAATAGAACTCGTTGATGAAACAGCCACGACCCCTTCAATACCGGCAACGGCTTCTTCAATTACGCGAGTTACTTGCGTTTCAATAATTTCAGGAGACGCTCCCGTTAAGGTAGATTCGATTGTAAGATAGGGCCGCTCAACCGTCGGATATTGTTGTACCGCCAATCGCGTACCACCTACGACCCCTATTAACAATAGGATAAAGGTCATCACCCAAGAGAAAACTGGCCGTTGAATGCAGACTTCAGATAACTTCATTCTGAACCACCCTACTCTTTACCTTTTGAGAATGAACTCTTTAATAAATCCCATAATTTTGTGAGCTTACCGGGCTCTTGATACTCTTCTTCATTAGTTTCAGGCTCTTTTGACGTATCCTCACCTGCAGCTGCGTCTTTACTATTTTCAGCTGGACTAACTCTCACCTCAGCAACTTTCTTCTCGTCCACTTCCTTTGACTCTGAAGATTCTTCTTTTTTCACGTCTTTAGGAGTGGCTTCACTTGCTTTTGCGTCAACAACTGTTTGTACCGCTTTATCACCAGCAGCAGTTTCTTTAGAGTCTTCGCTAGGTTTATCAGACTCTTCTTCGGTCTCTTCTTCTTTATCTAAGTTTGTTACATTAACGCTGGTTCCCTCACCAAGTTTGATTTGCCCCGCAGTGACAACCAATTCGTCCTGATGAAGCCCTTGGATAATTTCAACCATTCCCTTTTCACGCGTCCCAGTGATTACCCTTTTACGACCCACGCGCCCGCCCTGAATAATCCAAACAAACTCGCGTTCACCGTCACGGGTTACGGCGGATTCAGGAACGACAATTGTGCTACCTTTTTCCCCAATGATCAAACTAACGCTGGCAAACATCCCAGCTCGCAAACGACTATCATCATTTGGCGAAGAAGCCCTTAATGATAAGCTATGGCTTACAGCATCCAAACTGGCATCCACAGCAATAACGGATGCTTTAAAAATTTCACCGGGAAACGCATCAACTTTAATTTCCGCAGTTTGCCCTACCCCTACGTCATGAACATTTTGTTCTGGAACCTTAAAATCAATCTTAATCGGCTTATTATCAACCAGCTTAACAAGGTCTTGCGCGCCTTGCACAAAGGCGCCGACACTCACATCGATCAACCCAATATTCCCTGAAAAAGGAGCGACGATTTTTGCTTTTTCTAACTGAGCCTTGCTTTTTCTAACTTGGCCTTTAGCTATTTCAAATTGTGCTTTCATTTCGTCGTATTTTTTGACGCTTTCAAAATTTTGGCTCCTTAATTTTGAAATACGGTCAAAATCAGCCTCTCTTAGAGTAAGTTCAGCCTCAGATAAATCAACTTCTGCAACAAGCTCCGCGTCTTCAAACTGGATCAGCATATCACCTTGCTGAACTTCTTCGCCTTCTTTAAAATTAATTTCCTTAATTCGTCCAGCCATTTCAGATTTCAGCATAACTTCTTCATTGGCCCGAAGCTTACCAACAGTAACAACGCGTTGAGTCATCGTTCCTAAACTGACGCGAACTGCTTCAACTTCAACCACTCGCTCGCCCATAGCATCACGACCAGATTTCATATCGAGGTAGCTTAGACACGCATCCTTTACAATTGGACTGAGCCAAGGTGAAAATATTTTACCTACCACT